>Ga0206904_1046_pt1 | contig 33363 bp, 24 predicted proteins | sample Alteio_BWOrgHeat_42_FD_152981 | JGI IMG/M metagenome (GOLD analysis project Ga0206904, IMG submission 152981) | Enriched cells from forest soil in Barre Woods Harvard Forest LTER site, Petersham, Massachusetts, United States -... | ecosystem: Environmental > Terrestrial > Soil > Temperate forest >...
CTGCCGGAAAAATCTTATCATCGCTCAAATCGCAATTCCCGAATGCCGTAAGTGATTCAGATGGGCTTCTGGCCAGGCGGCGACCGGGACGGAAATCCGTTTGTGAAGACGGATACCACTATTAAAGTGGCGGAATCTTTACGGGCAGCCCTGTTGCGCTGTTATTATTTTGACGTTCGCCGCCTCAAACGCAGGCTTACATTCAAAGAGGTGGATCTGATCATTGCGGAATGGGAGGAAAAATTATATCAGGAGCTTTTCACACCCGATCCGGCAAAACCATTTCACTACCTGGACATGCTTAAGGCAATGCTCAAAATCCGTGAAGTGCTGATCTATCAGAACAATGGATTGTTCCTGAACCTGGTGGATAACTTCATCAGCAAGATGCGTATTTTCGGATTGCATTTTGCAACGCTGGACCTTCGTCAGGAAAGTACAGTACATGAAAAAGTATTGAATATCATCAACGAAAGAGACGAGATTTTCCCGGACAACTACGATTCGCTGGATGAAATTGGAAAAATAAAGATTCTCACGCATCTGAAAGCAGTTTCGAAAACACCTTTTACAGATGATCTGACCAACGATACACTGGCCAGCGTACGTGCAGTGAAAATCATCCAGGATAAAAATGGCGAGGCGGGTTGTAACCGCTATATAATCAGTCAATGCAACAGCGCTTTGAATGTGATGGAGGTGTTTGCCCTGTTCCTGCTGGGTGGATGGAAAAAAGACCATATCAATCTAGATATCGTACCGCTCTTCGAAACCGTGGATGACCTGCATCACGCGGCCCGCATTATGACAACGTTGTACAGCAACCCTGATTACCGGGCACACCTGAAAAGAAGGAATGAAACGCAAACCATTATGGTTGGGTTTTCCGACGGTACCAAGGACGGTGGATACCTTATGGCCAACTGGAGCATTTATAAGGCAAAGGAACAATTGACTCGAATCTCACAGGAGCATGGAATTCGCGTTGTTTTCTTCGATGGCCGGGGAGGCCCTCCGGCCAGGGGTGGTGGAAAAACGCACCGTTTCTATTCCTCACTTGGAAAAAAAATTGCCAATAAGGAAATCCAGCTTACTATACAGGGACAAACCGTCAGCTCAAATTTTGGAACAGTGGATTCCGCCCAGTTTAACATCGAACAACTTGTACACGCCGGTATTTCGAACGATCTGTTTTCGGCGCGAAAAGTGACCCTCAGCGAAGAGGAGGAAGCTCTGTTGTCGGAAATGGCAGATATCAGTTACCTGGCTTATACAGGGTTGAGGGACCATAACTACTTTACTGAATATCTCAGCGAGGTCAGCCCTCTTCAGTTTTATGGTGAAACGAATATTGGCAGCCGGCCTACCAAAAGAAAAAATGCAGGGAAACTGGAACTTAAAGACCTCCGGGCCATTCCATTTGTAGGCGCTTTCAGCCAGCTAAAGCAAAATGTGAGCGGATATTACGGAGTCGGCTCCGCGCTGCAGGAAATGGAGAAAAAGGGGAAATGGAAAGAAGTGAAAAATCTGTATGTCAATTCCCCTTATTTTAAGACTCTGCTGGATAATAGCGAGATGGCTATGAAAAAATGCTTTTTCCCGCTCACCGAAACTTTTTCCCGCCATCCGAAGTTCGGGAAGATCTGGATGTTGATTTTCAACGAGTTTGAATTATCGAAAAAATATATATTTAAACTATCTGGAAAACAAGAGCTTATGTCTGATTACCCCATTGAACAACTTTCGATACAGATGCGGGAACGAATAGTACTGCCACTCACCACGATTCAGCAATACGCCATCGTAAAGTTTCGGGAGGCCGAAAAATCCGGCTCAGGCATGAAGAAAATCTACGAAAAACTTATCATTCGCTGTTCTTTCGGGATTATTAACGCCGCCAGGAATTCAGCCTGAGTTACACGCTCGTTAATGGTACAAAAATTGCATTTGTTTTGCCAATACGGAAAAGAACCAGCCAGATTTTTAATTAACTTCGAATTTCAGCCTGATTTCTTTTCTTCATTTAGATTTTCTCTATCCCAATGAAAATACCACCCGGGAGTTCCGGGAGCCAGTCAAACCTTTCCGTCTACATCGGGCGCTAATGATTATAATAGTCGAATAATGATCAGACGTGTTTTCGGGAACCTGTATTTTCTCACATTCCTGAATGGCTTTTTGCTTGCTTCTCTTATTTATTTTAAAATGGAAGCAAATTATGAAAAGGAGCTTTTCAGGGCGATACACGTGAATATAAGCAGCAAAATCAAATCGTCCGATACGCAGGATTCTGTAGTGGTAAAAGTTATGCATGCCTGTCATGATTTGCTTATCAACCGGGGTTCCGTATTTGAGGGACAGGATTTTGAGGGCTTCAAGTCGGATTTACTGGAACCCACTTCAATTGACCTGATGACGGCACGCGGGGCCTGCGGAAGTTTTTCCATCGTATTGGCCCGGGTACTTCAGGGTTATAATTTTCAGGTCCGGATTGCCCAGATGAAATCAAAGGGGGTTTTTGCCGCGCACAATATTGTGGAGGCCAAAACACAACATGGCTGGGTAGTTCTTGATCCGCTCTTTGATGTTTATTTTATCAATCCATCCCGAAAACTCGCGAGTTTTGAGGATGTAAAAAATAACTGGAGTTTTTACAAGACTCAGTTACCCGCAGACTATGATCCGAGCTATTCGTATGAAGATGTTCGCTATTCCAACTGGACAAAAATACCGGTGATACTTCCTGCGATTAAGAAAATGCTTGACCTTACTATTGGTAAAACGGAGGCAGATGGCATATCCGTAAGAACCTATTTTCTCAGAAAGTATAATATTTGCTTTTATGTTATCCTGGTGATATTTATTATTACACTCTCATTTACGGTTGTCCGGCTCATCAAAGCAAAAGTATTCCCGCAAAAGAACATTCCGGTAACATTTTCGAATGTATATAAATATCTGCGTCAACGGGTATTTCAAAAGAGCTTCGCCGAACACGGACAGGCCTGACCGGTTTCCCACATATCCACATTTGCAGGGCTTTCAATAGATCATTCTGGCTCACATCCTTTCACATTATATATATTTGAATCCTTAAACAGTCAGGATGCTTAAAGTTGGCGTATTTGGTACCGGACATCTGGGAAAATTTCACCTGAATAACTGGAAACTTATTCCGGATGCGGAAATCGTGGGATTTTTTGACCCTAATGATGAGACCGCCGCCGAAGTAGTTGAAAAATACCGGATCAAAAGATTTACGGATCCGGCAAAACTGATGGATATCTGCGATGCGGCCGATATCATTGCACCGACACCCGTTCATTTTAGCCTGTGTGAACTGGCAATACGCAAAAGCAAACACGTTTTCGTGGAAAAACCACTGGCAAACGATATGGATGAAGCAAGGACACTTCTGAAGCTTGTAAAAGAATCCAATGTGAAATTGCAGGTGGGGCATGTGGAAAGGTTTAATCCGGCCTTCCTGGCCCTGCAGGGCTTAAAACTGCAACCCATGTTTATTGAAGTTCACCGTCTGGCGGAATTCAATCCCCGGGGAACTGAGGTCAGCGTTATTCTCGACCTGATGATTCACGATATTGATATCATACTGCATATTGTAAACAGCGAGGTAAAAAATATTTATTCCAGTGGCGTAGCCGTAATGACTGATACTCCGGATATCGCCAATGTGCGTATCGAATTTAACAATGGCTGTGTAGCCAATCTGACTTCAAGCCGGATCTCCATGAAGAAAATGCGTAAAATGCGCATATTTCAGAAAGACGCATATATAGGGGTAGATTTTCTCAACAAAAAATCGGAAATCATCAGCATTAATCATTCCGAACCTCCGGCCGATGGATTTTCATTCGATATTGAAACCATGAACGGTACAAAATCCATTCTCGTCCGCAACCCGGAAGTACCTGATATCAATGCCATTCGGATGGAACTGGAGAAATTTACAGAGTCGGTTCTTCAAAACAGACCAACCGCGGTTTCGGAGCTGGATGGTTATCGTGCGATGGACATCGCCCACCAGATTCTTCAGAAAATAAAATTCAATTCCATCAATAGCTGAATCATCATGCCGGCAGGACGAAAGATTCATATCATCTGGTATGTGCTGAGCGACTTTTTATCAGCTGTCCTTTCCTGGATGATTCTCTATTTTACGCGTCGCATCCTCCTGCATGAAGCTGTTTTTGTTGATGGTATGATTTTTCTCAATAACCGCTTCTGGCTTGGGCTCCTGCTGATTCCGGCAGGCTGGATCATTTTCTATGCGCTCACAGGAGCCTATCATTCCCTTTACCGGAAATCCCGCTTAAGTGAATTTTCAAGTACCGGGCTGCTTAGCCTGATCGGCTGTACGATTTTATTTTTTGCCATCGTCATTAATGATCCGCAAACCGATTACCGCTATTATTACAAAGCGTATTTTATTTTCCTCGCTACGCATTTTGGAATTACCTGGACCGGACGGTGGATAATACTTTCCATGACAAAGAGGCAGATTAGAAAAGGAGAAATTATTTTCAAAAGTCTGCTGCTGGGATCTGGACCTGTCGGCGTTAAAACATATGAAGAAACAATCGGCGGATTACGTGCAAACGGTTATCAGTATACCGGTTATATACAACCGAATTCGCTGAATGGAGTGATGAATATTCCATTGACCAGACTGGGCGATACCAGTCAGCTTGAAAGTCTGGTAGACCACGAAAATATTCGTCTGGTCGTTATAGCCATGGAAAGAACTGAGCAGGAGGAAGCAGAAAAAATAGTTCAGCGGCTCAGTGAAAAAGATGTGGAGATAAAAATAATCCCGGACATTCTGGATATCCTGTCCGGTTCCGTTAAAACCAGCAATCTTTTCGGGGCTCTTCTGATCGACATTCACACGGGCTTAATGCCGGAATGGCAAATGCACATAAAACGTCTCGTGGATGTTTTATTTTCAGTTTTCGCATTGATTTTTCTTTCTCCTATGTTCTTATACGCAGCCATTCGCGTAAAATTGGGTTCCGCTGGTCCGGTATTTTATACGCAGGAAAGAATCGGTTATAAAGGAAAGGCCTTCATGATCCACAAATTCCGATCCATGGAGAAAGACGCCGAACTCTCCGGGCCTGCTTTATCTTCAGAGAAAGATGACCGGATTACGGGTTGGGGTAAAACTATGCGGAAATGGCGTATTGACGAACTGCCCCAGTTATTCAATGTCATACGGGGTGAAATGAGCCTGGTTGGTCCACGACCGGAAAGGCAGTTCTACATTAATCAGATACTGGAAATTACACCCTATTTTAGGTACCTGCTTAAAGTAAAACCAGGGGTCACATCCTGGGGAATGGTACAATTCGGATATGCTGAAAACATTGATGAAATGGTGGAACGAATGAAATATGACCTTATTTATATAGAAAATATTTCTCTGGCCCTCGACTTTAAAATCATGATGCACACCTTATTGACGATTTTTAAAGGCAAGGGACGATAAGTTTTCAAACAAGCCCGTATTTGAAAAAAAATCTCATCTTTCCTCTTCTGCTTATTATTCTCCGGGCCAGCGGTCAGTCTGACTGGAAACAATCCCTCCGTTACGATATGCATGTTAAATTCTATCCGGTTGAAAAATCGCTCGATGTGCGTATGAATTTGCAATATTCCAATCATTCGCCCGATACCATTTCCTTCATCTGGTTCCATGTTTGGCCAAATGCCTATCGGAACGACCTGACCAGCTACTCGGAACAATTAATTGAAAACGGCGATACCCGTTTTTATTTTTCTGCCAAAGAGCAGAAAGGGTACTTGAACCGGCTGGACTTCAGGGTAAACGGAAGTCCGGCCACTATAGAAGATCATCCCGCTTATATTGATGTGATCAAACTGATACTGCCCAAGCCGCTTTTGCCCGGCGATAGTGTCACCATTACTTCATCCTTTCACCTCCGCACTCCCTTTAATTTTAACGGCAATGGCTATGGCGCTCATCATTTTGAATTTAGAAACTGGTATCCGGAACCGGCCGTTTATGATCTCAGGGGCTGGCACCCCATCCCCTTCCTTGTCCAGGGCGGCGCATACCATGAATCAGCCGATTTCAATATAGAAATTGAAGCACCCGCCTCTTATCGGATTGCAGCGGCTGCCCCTGCCGATACAATCGCCATTTCCAGTTTAAATAACCAATATCGATTTACACTTGAAAATGCGAATTCCTTTGCCTGGATGGCTGATAACCACTACCAGGTAAAAACCGACAGCCTGTACCTGGCGTCGGGCAGGAAAATTGGTATCCAGTATTTTTATTCATCTGCAGAAGCCGGCGACTACCGGCAAATCCTCACAGATGCAAAAAAAGAAATTATCCAATTGTCGGAATGGCTTAGCCCCTATCCGCATCAAATTGTCAGTATCGTTCAGTCTTCCCGGATGGAAGATCAAAGTTTTTCAGGACTGGTTTCTCTGGGATCCCATTCTGATGGAACTAACCGGAATTCCTCCCTGCGAAAAGGCCTGGTTAGTTTGTGGTTTCAAACTATCCTTTTAACGGATCAGCGGAATCAACCATGGTTCTCAAAAGGATTTATCAACTATTATGATCTACGCCTTTTTAGATTTCTGCATCCGGAAAAAACAGTTGCTTCATCGCATAATCTCTGGCTGCGTGTAGCTGAAAACGAAAAAACAACGCAGCCTATTAAAACCGCTTCGCCAGCATTCAGTACCGAAAATGACAGTTTGATAGCCTGTAATAAAGCCGGCGAATGGCTCCGGATACTCCGGGATTCTGTTGGTAATGCCCGATTCAATAAAAATATGTCCGATTATTTCTCCAGGTGGAAATTCGGGCATCCATACCCTGAGAATTTTAAGGAAATCATGGATAGCAATTCCGATAAAAATCTGCAGCCTGTTTTTGCAAAACTGAATGGAAATGAATCCCTTTTTACGAATCCGCCGGAACGGACCCTTAAGCCAGCATTTATTTTCTCTGCACGTAACAGCGAACAATACAATTATGTAGGACTGAGTCCTGTTGCAGGATATAACCGCTACGACGGGTTTATGCTTGGCGCCCTGATACATAATATCAACCTGCCTGCAAACAAATTTGAATTTCTCTTTACCCCGGTTTACGCATTTGGGTCTAAAACCATGGAGGGGCTGGGCAGGTTAAGTTATTCCTGGCACCCTGAAAATCGCTTCAGCAAAATATCTATTGGCATCAATGGCGGCCGGTTTGACACGAATAAAGCCACCGACAGCACCGGCAAATTCCTTTATGAGAATTTCAGCAAACTGGTTCCGTATATCCGGGTTGATTTCAAACCAACTGACCCAAGGAGCAGCATCCACCGCTGGATGGATTTTAAAACATTCCTGATCACCGAAAAAAATTATGCTGTCTCATCTTTTGCTGTTTCATCTACAGATTCTCTCAATCATCCTAATGGAATTGTCAGCAATTTTTACTACGTTAACCAGCTGAGTTTTAACCTGGAAGATAACAGGGCGCTCTACCCATACGACCTGCGTGTAGAATTTCAGCAAAGCGAATTATTCTACCGGATCAATCTGCACGCAGATTATCTGCTAAATTACCCGGACGGCGGCGGTCTGCAGGTTCGCCTTTTTGCTGCCAAATTCGGGGTCTGGAAAACCGGTAATGAAGGATATGTAGCGAGGTATGAACCAAAATTACTGGGAGTAAATGGCAATGAAGACTATTTGTATGAAGATTATTTCATTGGCCGTTCTGCTTCCACAGCATATGATAAACCTTCCATACCGAATGATGGTTTGCCCGCACAGCAGATTATGAACCGCGATGGAGGATTGAAATTACGAATTGATGCATACGACTTTGTTCAGGGCAGATCTGCCAACTGGGTAACCGCATTGAATTTCAATACTACCCTTCCCCGTGCTGTCTTACCCTTCCCTGTTCCCCTCCGCATATTTTTCGACATTGGAACATACGCCGAAGCCTGGGAGAACAATCCGGTCATCAGCCGTTTCCTATATACCGGTGGAATTCAGTTGAGTTTGTTTAAAAATGTTTTGAATATATACGCACCGATTTTTTACAGCAGCGACTTCAGTGATGTTCTTCAGGGAATAAGTTTCGGCAAAAAAATTACTTTTAGTATTGATATACAAAATATCAATTACAAAAAGCTCATCCGAAAACTTGCCGTATATGAATGAAAGTGTTGCAGACATCAGATACCTGGATCGGAAAGAAATCGAAACAGACAAATGGGATCAGTGCATCCGTGAAGCTGCTAACGGACTGATTTATGGAAGGTCATTTTACCTGGATACGATGTCCCGAAACTGGTCGGCTCTCGTACTCAATGATTATGATGCCGTAATGCCACTTACCTGGAATCGTAAATTTGGAATATCCTATCTGTATCAGCCGCCATTTACGGCACAACTCGGTATGTTTTTCAAAAAAAATCTGGATGGAAATATCCTGGAAAATTTTATCCGGCATACCAAATTGCATTTCAGGTTTTGCGAAATTCATTTAAATTTTGCCAATTCAACTATCGGGGGCCGCCTGCGGGCGAATTATATACTTTCCCTGAAAAATACTTATCCGGAGATCCGTCATGGATACAAAAAGAGACTCCTGGAAAATCTCCGGGAGGCAGATTCCCATCAATTATCTTATATCGCAACAACTGATTATGCATCAGCCATCAGTCTGTTTAAAATTCAATATGGCAAAAGGTTCAGAAAACTAAGAGATGCCGATTTCCGGCGTTTCGAAGTTTTATGTGCACAATTGTTTCAGCGAAATATGCTTTTTGTCAGGGAGGTAAAGGATAATTCAGGCGCCTCGTTAAATGTCAGCATCTTTTTCACTGATGAATTCAGGATTTACAATATTATGTCTGTTTCCCTCCCTACCGGGCGAAATAAAAAAGCCCATTTCTTTTTGCTGGACCAGCTGATCAAAGAATTTGCATGCGAAAACCGGATATTGGATTTTGAAGGATCGGAAATTCCGGGTATCGCTGAATTTTACAGGAAATTCGGAAGCATCAATGAGCCCTATCCATTCTTTTATTATAATCGTCTTCCGGTGCCAATCCGTTTTTTTAAATGAATCCACGATTGCCTTAACTGGCACGCCGCGACGGCTCCAATAATTTCTCGGCGATGGCCAGATCGAGAGGGGTGGTTATCTTAATATTCTCGATTTCCCCCGTCACCAGGTGAATAGGCTGATTCGATGCTTCCACGACCATGGCATCGTCTGTAAAAGATGATTTATCAGCGGATTGATATGCTTTCAATAAAATTTCGCTTAAAAAAGTCTGAGGAGTTTGGACCAGTTTGACATCCGTTCTTTCGACGGCTCTTTGTCCGGAACCATCCAGTATTCTCACACTGTCTTTAGATTCGATACAGGGAATAGCTGAACCAAAACGAATTGCTTCTTCAAAGCAATGGTGAATCAGGGAAGGACTTACAAGGCAACGCACGGCATCATGAACAAATATTACGGACTGTTCCTTAACAAGAGTCAGGCCTTTCTGGACAGAAAGAAAACGTGTTTCGCCCCCAACGACGGTCAGAATCGGATGTTGCGACACAATTTCATCACAAATTGTTCTGCCGGTATCATAAAAATCAGCGGGAAGCACCAGAATGATCTGAACGTCTTTGAAAGATTTCAAAAAAGTATTCAGCGTGTACCAAAGAACCGGTCTTTCGTGAATTAACAGAAATTGTTTTGGCAGGGCTGAGCCCATGCGCAATCCGGAGCCACCGGCCACGATAATAGCATATTTTTTCATCGATAGCTATTTTTCTGTTAATCGCCGCTGACACTCCCGCAGGAGCCTGGATTTTTCAATGGCCACGGTACCCACTGATTCACAAACAAGGCCGCCGGCAAGATTTGCAATCTCAGCCATCATGCGTGTATCTCTTGTCAGCGCATAAATAAGCGTTGCGACAGCTATGACGGTATCTCCCGCACCGGAAACATCTGCAACGTTGCGGATATGGGAAGGCACCATATGTGCAGTCAGGTCGTCCTCATAAAAAACGCCCTTCTCCGATAACGTAATAAAGGAAATCCGGTGGTTCAATTCGGCTTTCAGTTTCTGATGAATCATTGCAAGAGTGCGCTGATTCACTTCGTCTATCAATAAATTCAGCGCTTCGCGGGCCTCTTTTAAATTCGGTTTAAAGATGTCCACTTCCCTGTATTCAAAAAAATGTTTCCTCTTGGGGTCAACGGCCGTGACTACCGAGTTTTTTTTGCAAAGAGTGATGATATCGCGGATTATTGTTTCCGTCAGAACGCCTTTGTTATAATCTTCGAATATAATGGCAGCAGGAGATTCGTCGTGTATGAACCGCTCTACGCTTGCTATCAACTTCTGCTCCTGTTCGCTGTTCAGAGCCAACACTGTTTCTGAATCCAGTCGCATCATCTGCTGGTTACGACTGATTACCCGCATTTTGTTGGTCGTGATACGATTTTCGGATGTGAGCAGGTAATCCGTATCAATTTTTTTTTCATTGAGCAGATGGGTCAGGATTTGCCCGTCGTCGTCCTTCCCGATAACAGAAAAAACTGAGACGGGAGTGCCCAGAGAAGCCAGGTTGAGGGCCACGTTACCGGCACCGCCGATTCGGAATTCTTTTCGGTCTACTGTTACCACCGGTACAGGTGCCTCCGGTGAGATTCTCTCCACATTTCCCCACCAGTAGGTATCCAGCATCAAATCGCCGATGACGCCGATTTTAACTGACGAAAATGATTTAAATAATTCTTTATAGTCAGTAGGAGTTGTCATTTTATACTTCCTTAGTTTCCTTTTTGCCCGAATTCGCTATAAAGTACAGGGGAATTCCCAACAAAGTAATAATCAGTCCGGGCCAGGTGTATTCAGGTTTATAAATAATCAGCAATATGCAGAAGCTGGTACCCATCAGAATATAAAGTATGGGCAGTACGGGGTAACCGAATGCTTTATAAGGTCTGGGCAGGTCCGGCTTCTTTTTTCTCAGTATAAAAATACCCAGAATGGTCAGAACATAAAAAATTACCACTACAAAAGAAATCATATCGAGCAGGTCGCCATACTTTCCGCTCAGGCATAAAACGGATGCAACTACAAACTGCGCCCAGAGTGCCCATTGCGGCACAGCATTTTTATTGAGAGTTCCCGCTTTTCTGAAAAATAATTTGTCTTTTGCCATGGTATAATACACTCTGGCACCCGAAAGGATTAATCCGTTATTGCATCCGAACGTTGCTATCATGATAAGAATGGCAATGATATACGTGCCCGAGTTACCAAAAATTACCTGGGAGGCTGCAACTGCAATCCTTTCTTTTTCTGCATGCGCAATACCATCCATCGGAAGCACAGCAACATACATCAGGTTGGCACAAACATAAATTACGGTTACAATAAGAGTGCCGAGGAAGAGTGAAAGGCCGATATTTTTCTGTGGGTTCTTTATTTCGCCTGCTATAAAAGTTACATTATTCCAGGCATCGCTACTGAAAACGGATCCGACCATGGCCGCAGCAATTCCCCCTAACAGCGCAGCACCTCCGATTGAATTTACGTTAAAACCTAAAGATGGATTACAGGCATCTTTCAAAGTGGTTTTAGTTGCCGTCCAGGCGGCAGACCAGTTGGCATGCCACACTTCCGGATGAAATGCAATGAATCCGGCAAGGATGAGGCCAAATAAGGCCAGCAGTTTAGTAGAAGTGAAAATATTCTGAATCCATTTCCCTCCTTTTACTCCGCGTGTATTGGTATATGTAAGAAGACCGATGAGCAGGATGGCTACTATTTGAGCCGCACTGATATTAAAATAAGTCGGATCTCCGCAACTGTTTACCCCAGTTGGAAAACGAATTAAGTAATGGTCTTCGCTGAGGTTATGATTGAGGTAGGCTGCATATTTTGAAAATGCCACCCCGACCGCAGCGATGGTTCCCGTTTGGATTACTGCAAACAAACTCCAGCCATACAAAAAGCTGACCAGTGGATTATAAGCCTCTTTGAGATATACGTACTGCCCTCCGGCTTTAGGAAACATGCCGCTGAGTTCACCATAGCTCACGGCGGCAGTCAGCGTCATAAAACCGGTTATCAGCCACACGAGGATTAACCATCCTGCGCCGCCCACATTCCGGACGATATCCGCGCTCACTATAAAAATTCCGGAGCCGATCATGGATCCTGCCACAATCATGGTCGCATCTGTCAGTCCGAGCGTCGGCTTAAAAGAATGGCTTTCTGCGGGCATAAAATGATTTGACCCGGAAGATAGTAAATCGAATGGAAAACGGCGACCTGCAGCCGAATCTACTTTTTCTTATATGCGGCATTCAGACCACTGACGAGATCATCGGTAATATTATTTGCAGTATCCCGAATATATATGAAGGAATTCGCGTCATCAGAAATAATATAATTAAATCCTTTTTTCCTGTTATATTCTTTCAGGTAATCTTCAATCTTTTTCCGGATATCCGCCTTCATATCTTCATTATGCTTGAGAAGGGATTCTTGTAGTGCCTGCTTACGGATCTGATAATTTTGTTGCATTTGGGCATATTCCTGCTGAGCCTGCTCGCTTTCGGTCCGGGACATGGTAGATGCTTTCTTCTGCCATTCCGAAATTTTCTTCTGGTAATTTTTTTCCATGCCACTCAATTCCGCATTCATTTCATTTTCCTTACTCTTAACCTGGTCGAGTACATCTTTGAAATACTGGTAATGCGCTTCCAGGGAATCCAGGTTAAAATATGCCAGCCGGAACTCTTTGACCGTTGTACCGTTTGCATTGGCAGTGGAAATCGTTACCGGTGCTTCCTGCGGCTTGTGAAAAATCAAATAAAATAAAACGCCCGTAAGCAGCAATGCCAATAAACCGGGAACTACGGTAATATTTCTCATACGAATAAATGTAATTGAATGTTCAGTATACCAGATATAAAAGTAGGAAGCATTTCTGCTTCCTACTGCTTATTAATTCTTAAAATTTGGCCTATTCTTCCTCGTCGAACTGCATAGCTTCCCGTGTGTTCTGGAGCAATTCATATTCCTCCTTACTACCCACGATCATGTTCTCGAATTCGCGCAATCCGGTACCAGCCGGGATCGGATGACCCGTGATTACGTTCTCCTTAAGCCCCATCATATTATCTGTTTTTCCCTGAATAGCTGCAGAAGACAGCACTTTCGTGGTTTCCTGGAAAGAAGCGGCTGAAATCCAGCTTTGCGTTCCGAGGGATGCCTTCGTAATACCAAGTAACATGGGAGCAGAAGTAGCCGAATGTGCATCCCGGAATTCAGCCAGTTTTTTATCATTCCGGCGCAGAATCGAATTTTCTTCCCGCACTTCACGTAAACTTACGATCTGCCCTGGTTTCAACTTAGTTGAATCGCCGGCTTCGGTAATAACCTTTTTGTCAAAGATCCAATCGTTTTCGTCGAGGAATTCAATCTTGTCTACTGTTTCATCTTCGAGGAAACGTGTATCTCCCGGATCCACAATATTGAGTTTGCGCATCATCTGCCGCACGATTACTTCAATATGTTTATCATTGATCTTTACACCCTGCAAACGATATACTTCCTGGATTTCATTAACCACATATTCCTGAACTGCAAAAGGACCCTTGATTGAAAGAATATCTGCCGGCGCAATCTGTCCGTCAGATAACTGTGCACCCGCTTTGATAAAGTCACCATCCTGTGCAAGGATCTGGCGGGTTAGCGGAACAAGGTATTTTTTTACAATTCCATCTCTGGCTTCCACGATAATCTCGCGGTTACCCCTCTTGATATTTCCGAATGCAACCACACCGTCAATTTCTGAAACGACTGCCGGGTTACCCGGATTTCTTGCTTCAAAAAGTTCCGTAACTCGTGGAAGTCCCCCCGTGATGTCACGAAGTTTTCCAAGCACACGCGGAATTTTTACGATTACCTGTCCGCCGCGCACATCCTCACCTTCTTCCATGATGATATGACTTCCAACCGGCAGGTTATAGTTTTTAATATCCTTTCCGCCTTCTACCACGATTCCCGGAATCTTCGTTTTATCTTTTGTATCGATAACTACTTTTTCGCGGTGACCGGTTTGTTCGTCGGCTTCTTCGCGGTAGGTAATACCTTCAATTACATTTTCAAATTTGAGCTTTCCTGTAATTTCACTGATCACAACATTATTGAAGGGATCCCATGTACAGATTACTTCGCCCTTCGTTACTTTCTGACCATCTTTAACAGTCAGGGTAGCACCATAGGGTACGTTATTCGTGATCAGCAGGCGATCGTTCTTTACATCCATGATACGGACTTCACCGGTACGACCGATTACTACAGGAACTTTCGCCCCATCGTTGTTTTCAGCCAGCACGGTTCTCAGGCCGTCGAACTGAATCGTACCGTCGAATTTTGCCATGAGGGAGGATTCAACGGATGCCGAACCTGCAACACCACCCACGTGGAATGTACGCAGCGTCAGCTGGGTTCCCGGTTCACCGATCGACTGGGCAGCGATGATTCCGACTGCATCCCCTTTCTGTGCTGTATACCCGGTGGCCAGGTTCTTACCATAACACTTCACGCAAACTCCGCGTTTGCTCTCGCAGGTAAGTACAGATCGTATTTCAACCGTTTCGATACCTGTCTCTTCTATTTTCTTTGCAACTTCCTCGGTGATCTCTATGCCGCCTTTGGCAATCAGCTGATCACTGATCGGGTCATAAATATCATGAAGAGAAACGCGACCAAGTATACGATCATATAATGGTTCAACGATGTCTTCGTTATCTTTCAATGCTGTTGTAGCAATACCTCTTAATGTTCCGCAGTCTTCTTCCTTGATCACAACGTCCTGGGCAACGTCCACGAGACGACGGGTCAGGTAACCGGCATCGGCCGTTTTTAATGCCGTATCGGCAAGACCTTTACGTGCACCATGCGTTGAAATAAAATAATCCAGTACGTTCAGGCCTCCTTTGAAATTTGAAAGAATCGGATTTTCGATAATTTCACTTCCTGTAGATCCTGATTTTCTTGGCTTTGCCATCAGACCGCGTATACCGGCCAGCTGTTTGATTTGTTGTTTTGATCCACGCGCACCGGAATCCAGCATCATATATACAGAGTTAAAACCCTGCTTGTCGGATGCCAGTTCACGGATCAATGTTTCAGTTATACGCGTATCCACCCTTGACCAGATGTCTACTATCTGATTGTATCTTTCATTGTTCGTTATCAGACCCGTGTTATAATTATCCCAGACCTCGTCCACTTCCACTTTCGCGTTTACCAGCAATTCTTCCTTGGTGTCCGGAATAATAAGGTCGTTAATGCTAAAAGACAGACCACCTCGGAACGCCATACGGAATCCAAGTGTTTTAATATCATCCAGAAACTTCGCAGTTTTAGGAACATTTGTCCACTTGATAATATTGCCGATAATTTCACGGAGTGATTTTTTTGTCAGCAACTGGTTTACAAAACCTACTTCAACCGGGGTAAATTGGTTAAAGAGTACCCGGCCCACCGTGGTTTCAAGTAATTTCTTCTCAAGCACATCCTGATCATTGCGAACAAGCACTTTTACTTTAATATAAGCGTGCAGGTCAACAACACCTTCATTATATGCGATGATCACTTCCTCCGGACTGTAAAAAGATTTTCCCTCACCTTTCACTTTTTCAGTTGGTGTGGATTTCTTGCCTTTGGTAATATAATATAATCCCAATACCATGTCCTGTGAAGGCAGGGTGATGGGCGTACCGTTTTGTGGATTAAGTATGTTATGGCTTGAAAGCATCAGCAACTGGGCTTCCAAAACAGCCGCACTGCTCAATGGAACGTGGACCGCCATCTGGTCTCCGTCAAAATCGGCATTGAATGATGTACATACCAGCGGATGCAACTGAATGGCTTTTCCTTCAATCAGTTTAGGCTGGAATGCCTGAATAGACAACCGGTGAAGGGTTGGAGCACGGTTCAGCATTACAGGATGTCCTTTCAGAATATTTTCAAGAATATCCCAAACGATGGCTTCCTTTCGGTCAACCAGCTTTCGGGCCGATTTTACTGTTTTAACAATACCTCTTTCGATCAGCTTACGGATGATAAATGGTTTGAAAAGCTCCGCCGCCATATCTTTTGGTAATCCGCATTCGTGGAGTTTTAATTCCGGACCAACCACAATAACCGAACGACCGGAATAGTCTACGCGTTTACCAAGCAGGTTCTGACGAAAACGTCCCTGCTTTCCTTTCAATACATCACTAAGTGATTTCAGTGCTCTTCCCCCTTCCGCTTTTACGGCATTGGATTTCCGGCTGTTATCGAAAAGTGAATCGATTGCTTCCTGCAGCATTCTTTTTTCATTACGCAGGATCACTTCAGGTGCTTTGATTTCCAGCAAACGCTTTAAACGGTTGTTACGGATGATCACGCGACGATAAAGATCATTCAAATCTGAAGATGCAAACCGGCCACCATCCAGTGGAACAAGCGGACGCAATTCAGGCGGAATGACAGGAATATATTGCATCACCATCCATTCAGGACGGTTAGTAATTCTCGTATTTGCATCGCGGAAACTCTCTACCACGCTCAAACGCTTTAACGCGTCTGCCTTGCGTTGCTGGGAGGTTTCATTTGCAGCGGCCGCGCGCAGATCAAAACTCAGTTGGTCCAGGTCGATGCGCTGCAATAAATCATGCACCGCTTCGGCGCCCATTTTAGCGATGAATTTGTTCGGGTCATCGTCCGGTAAGTATTGATTGTCTTTCGGAAGTGTTTCCAGAATTTCAAGATATTCTTCTTCCGTGAGAAGATCGCCCAGGTTTTGGTTTTTGTCAGCGCGGATGCCCGACTGAATCACCACATATCTTTCGTAGTATACGATGCTTTCCAGTTTCTTAGAACTCATCCCCAGCAGATAGCCGGTTTTATTAGGTAGACTTTTAAAGTACCAGATATGAACAACCGGCACAACCAGCTTAATATGCCCCATGCGTTCGCGGCGCACCTTTTTTTCAGTGACTTCTACCCCGCAACGGTCGCATACGATCCCTTTGTAACGGATTCTTTTATATTTACCACACGCACATTCGTAGTCCTTTACAGGCCCGAAAATCCGCTCGCAGAACAAACCATCTCTTTCTGGTTTGTATGTCCGGTAGTTAATGGTTTCAGGCTTTAAAACCTCTCCATATGATCTTTCCAGAATGGAATCGGGAGAAGCAAGTCCGATAGTAATTTTAGAGAAAGTGGCTTTGGGACGATTTTCTTTTTTAATAGCCATATTTTTAATATCAGGTTTTTAAAAGACAGTTACCACAAATGCGTTTACAAAGCAGTTTATGCAAGGAATTAAAAGTCCTTTTTACAACTTACTTTGTTGAAAATCAATAATTTAACAGAGGATTATTTCTGAAAATGCCAGCATAAGGGAGGCAAAGGTATGTGGTTTGCACTAATTTACCAAGATATCAGACAGGGCATCATCAAAATGAAATGTTAGAAACTTTGGACTACCTTGTCTGCGCTTTTTAACTAAATCAGTAGTCCATGCTTCCCTGGCGGACAATTATCGCTCTGCAAAAAGACTGCGATACCCCTGTTTATCTGCAGATAGCCAATTCTATTATTCAGGAAATGAAGAAAGGCAGGATAGGACCAGGCATTAAATTACCCGGAACCCGTCAGATGTCTGAAATATTGGAAGTGCACCGGAAAACCCTGGTGAGGGCGTATGAAGAGCTGGATGCCCAGGGCTGGATCGAAATGCGCCCTTCAAAAGGAACGTTTACCAGTAAAACACTGCCAGAGATAAATCCGAGGAGATTCAATAACAAAACGGAAAAACGGAATTCCTTTCCTGCAGAAACGGGTTATGCCGTCAAAATAAATAACAATATCCGGAAACCCGTGTTACCCTACCGGAATATTACGGGCTTTCACGACGGTCCCGATGTACGCCTTATGCCGGTGAACGAATTAAGCAGATCCTATAGAAGTATTCTTTCCAGGACCGTGAACTTAAAATACATGTCCTATGTGGAAACCGCCGGCGTTCAGAAATTCAGGGAAGTTTTATCCGAATATCTCAATACCAGCCGGGGACTCCAAACCAGCTTTGAAAATATAATGATCACGAGAGGGAGCCAGCTTGGCTTATTTTTAATTACCTCTGTTCTTTTTTCGAAAGGAGAAAATATTATTGTCGGAAATACCAATTATTATTATGCCGATCATCTCTTTCAACATGCTGGCATGCGGTTGATACGGGTTCCCGTAGATGAATGGGGCATTGATGTGGAGGCAATTGAAAAAATATGCAGGAGAAAAAAGATCAGGGCGGTTTATATTACTTCACATCATCACTATCCGACTACCGTAACGCTGATCGCTTCGCGAAGAATTAAATTGCTCGAACTCTCTGAAAAATTTGGATTCATCATTATAGAAGATGATTACGATTACGATTTTCATTATTTAAGCAGCCCCATTCTCCCACTGATCAGTGCAGATCAGAAAGGCATGATCATTTACATCGGCACCCTCAGTAAAACAATTGCACCTGCAATCCGGACGGGATACATTGTGGGGCCTCCCAATTTATTATTGGAACTGGCCCGCTTCAGGCAACTGATAGACACACAGGGAGACCCGATCATGGAACTTGCACTGGCGGAAATGTTTACTGACGGCGAGATCAGGAGACATATGAAAAAAGCACTGAACGAATATCACAGACGAAGGGATTTTCTTTGCAACCTGCTGATGCAGCAATTATCCGATCATATCGAATTTAAGATCCCGGATGGCGGACTTGCTATCTGGGCAAAATTCGATAAATCCATATCTCTTCCGGCACTGACAGAAAATTTGAAAGCGCAGGAACTCATTCTCTCGAACGGATTAATTCATAATACGGGGCCGGTATCTTTGAATTCAACGCGGATGGGATTTGCCTGGATGAATGAAAAAGAAACCGACATAGCCGTTGGGAAACTGACCAAAACAATTAAAACAAAATTTTGAATACAGCACTGAGTGCGATTTACCGTACCAATGGCAACTTCCGCTCAACGATCGGCGCCTACCGTCCAACCAACGGAAATTGTTTCAAATCGTATTTTAAACCGGACTACTGCTTTTAAATAAACCGGTCACTAGTGTAGTCCAAATCGGTTCTACTTTTAGGAGGTCAAATCACCTATCAAAAAAAGTAACCATGAAAAAGTATCTGTTCTTTATTTGTTTTTTAGTTGTCGGATTTAATTCGATGGCATCGTCCTCCGCCATTAATGAAAAATTGATTCAGTCATTCAAAGAATCGTATCCGCATGCGACCAGTATAAAATGGCTGGAATTCCCTGAAACTTATCTGGTATATTTTGAGGACCAGGGAGTGAAGGCTACCATTCACTATAATAAGGACGGCAGTTTTCAAAGTGCAATCCGTTATTACACAGAAGTTCAACTTCCTTATTACTTGATTGCTGCCCTTAAGGTAAAATTTCCGGGAAAGAAGATTTACTGTATAACTGAAATCTCCAATCCGAATGACATTACCTATTATATTAAACTGGAAGATGCAAAAACCTGGCGGACAGTTAAGGCCGACAGTGACGGTAATATGACTGTGATCGAAAAATACAATAAGGCCTCCTAAAAAAATATCCGGACCACCTTTCCCCATGTGGCAAGGTGGTTCTGATATTCACCCCGGCAAATTTATTCCCATACTCCCATACTCCCATACTCCCATACTCTTATACTAACATGCCATTCCTTTCCCTGAATTTCTCCTGAATAATATTTTGCACCGGCACTTCCCGGACCTTACTCTCAAGCCAGGAAATGATATCCAGATAAACGAAGGCACGGGTCTCAAAACGATTTTTTTCATAGGTTTTTAATCTTTCCAGCAGTTTTGAGAATTCCGGTTTGAGTTCACTGGGGCTGAGCTGGAAGGAATTTTTCAGGAACCGGAATATCTCCTCTTCCACCAGGCTCAGGTTTTCCATTTTAGCCATAAAACGATATACCGACTTGATCAGGTATTCGAGTAAATTATCATTGCCGAGTTCATAGTGCGCAATCAGGTGCAGAAGCCGGGAGTAACACTGCAGATCTGTACGCAGGTCCATTTTCCAGTTTATAATTTTACTGAGATATTTGATAGTATTCTCATAGTCGCCGCTGCCAAAATACAGACTGGCAAATTTGTAATAGAAAATCAGGATGCGGTGTCTGTCAAGATATATTTCATATTCCTTCAACTTATTCTCGATATATGGAACGAGTGAAAGCCCTTCAGAAAAACTTCCGTTAATAAAGTGCTGGTTGATTTTGGCAATATGCAGGTAAACAAAAGTCTGAATTCTGTTATTGTCATTTTCCTGTACGGCGTCCGAATGAAAAAACTGTTCAAATCGGGCGAGGGTTTCAACAAACTTTGGATAGTTCAGCAAATCAAAATGCGCTCCCAGCAGATTGTGCATGCCTTTGATATAATGTGCCGTTTCAATCGGGATCATCACCGGTTCTTTTTCAAATAACTCAACCCATCGGTGCGTATATCTGTAATAAGAGAGAAAATCCTGCCCGATAAAAGCAAACCAGCTATAGCACTGGTAGAGAAAAAGGTTTTCATAGAACCCCTTCGAGGCGGATGACGGAGACGGCAGCCGGGATTCAAAAAATTCCTTCACCGCGATCTCATCTTTTTCGTTTCTGGCAACGCCATGCTGAATATACCACCCGTATAACTGAAGGGAAAGACTGGACAAGGTTCCCGTAAGCAGGAGTTGTTCATTGACCGCCTGCATTTCAGCAGCCAGTTTTCCTGCCCGGTCCTGCATGCTCCGGGTAATATGAAGGGCTTCAATTTTCTGTTCAAAGAAAAGAGTTTCCAGTACATACGATTACTGGTAGTGCTGCCGGGCGTACTCTTTGATCCGGTCCAGCACTTTCAAACTCTGCAGATACAATCCCTGGTTATATAATATCTCTGCATAGTCAAGCTGTTCATGAAGCTGAATAACGATGTCATTTTCACCCCGGATCAGGCGGAGGCTGGCCAGAATTTGCTTATAAAGATGGGCTTTGGTATTCGAAAGCTGCTGTTTGCTCAGTCTTTTGTTCTTCTTTAAGAGCCCCACTTCATCATAAACCTCCATTTTATCCAGTGCATCAAATAAATAGATGATTTTCAGGTCCTCCGAAGCCGTATTGCGCTTGACATAAAGCTTGAAATTGCGCTTTTCCGACTTTTTCAGGGATTTAACAAGCTGGAACAAGGTATCTGATGAGCGGTTGGGCATCGTAATTTGAATCGACTAAATTTAGGACTGGCAAGGGTTTCGGCGGTTTAACCCCCTATTTTGAACTGTAATTCAAAGGTGATTTTGATTTGTGCAGTCACCCAAACAAAAATAACTTCGAAACAACTCATTTCCCAAAACGATATGAAATCCGATAAAATTTACATTTTTGACACCACCCTGCGCGACGGGGAACAGGTTCCGGGCTGTAAACTGAATACAAAAGAAAAGCTGGAACTGGCCCTGGAACTCGAACAGATGGGTGTAGACATCATCGAAGCAGGATTCCCGGTATCGAGCCCGGGCGATTTTTACTCGGTTGAGGAGATTTCAAAGGTAGTAAAACACGCCAGTGTATGTGCCCTGAGCCGGGCAGTAAAAGCGGATATCGAAACTGCGGGGCAGGCGCTCAAAAAAGCAAGACACCCAAGAATTCATACCGGAATCGGTACTTCTGATTTACATATCAAAGCTAAATTCAATTCAAATCGCGAAGACATCATTGAACGGGCAGTACAAGCCGTTAAATGGGCCAAAAACATGGTCGCTGATGTGGAATTTTACGCCGAGGACGCCGGCCGCACGGAGAATGCATACCTGGCCAGGGTCGTCGAAGCCGTTATAAAAGCGGGCGCAACAGTCGTCAATATCCCCGACACCACCGGATACTGCCTTCCTCATCAGTATGGCGAAAAAATTGCCTATCTCGTGAACCATGTCAGTAATATCGACAAGGCGGTTATTTCCTGCCACTGCCATAATGATCTGGGTCTGGCAACAGCCAATTCCATAGCCGGTATTATTGCCGGAGCCCGACAGATTGAATGTACAATCAACGGACTCGGCGAAAGAGCCGGAAACACGGCTTTGGAAGAAGTGGTCATGATCATCCGGCAGCACTCCGATTTGGGATTCAGGACCGGAATAAAAACCCAGTCACTTAACCCGATGAGCCGCCTGGTTGCAGAAACCATGCGGATGCATGTTCAGCCGAATAAAGCCATTGTGGGAGCCAATGCTTTCTCTCATTCTTCCGGAATTCACCAGGACGGGTTCCTGAAAGATGCAAGTACATACGAAATAATTAATCCGGATGAAGTAGGCGCAGACGGTTCCAAGATCGTTCTCACAGCCCGCAGCGGACGGAGTGCACTGGCACATCGTTTCCGGATCATCGGACATGATTTTACCCGAAACGAAATCGATGTGCTCTATGCCGAATTTCTTCGTCTGGCCGATACCAAAAAAGAAGTGGGCGAAGAAGATTTACACGAGCTCGCCAAACTGACCGTGAACGCATGAAACCAAAAACACTTTTCGAAAAAATCTGGGACACCCATGTGGTAAAAACCATCGAGGAGGGACCTTCTGTTTTATATATAGATAAACACCTGATTCATGAGGTAACCAGTCCGCAGGCTTTTAAAGGTCTTGAAGATCGGGCACTCCCGGTATTCCGTCCGAAACAGATCGTTGCTACGGCCGATCACAATGTTCCGACAGAAAACCAGCACCTGCCGATCAAAGAAGCACTTTCCCGTCTCCAGGTCGATACATTGGAAAAAAACTGCCGGAAATTCGGCATCGAACTTTATGGCCTAGGACATCCTTATCAGGGAATTGTACATGTTATCGGACCCGAACTCGGCATAACACAGCCCGGCATGACCATCGTATGCGGCGACAGTCATACTTCCACTCATGGCGCTTTTGGTACCATCGCCTTCGGCATTGGCACCAGTGAAGTGGAAATGGTTATGGCCACGCAGTGCCTGATGCAAACGCGCCCGAAGCTGATGCGGATAAATGTGGAAGGAAAACTGAATCCTGGCGTTTTGTCGAAAGACATCATACTTTATATAATTGCCAAAATATCCGCCAGCGGGGCCACGGGTTACGCTGTTGAATATGCCGGTTCCGCCATTCGCTCCCTGTCGATGGAAGCCCGGATGACTATTTGCAATATGAGCATCGAAATGGGTGCACGCTGCGGTATGATTGCCCCGGATGAAACCACGTTCAATTATATCAGGGGAAGAAAATTTGCACCGGCAGGCGAGGAATGGGAGAAGTCCCTCTCTTATTGGAAAACACTGTTCACGGATCCGGGCGCTGATTTTGACGCCGAATTAAATATTGATGCTTCAGATATAGAGCCGATGATTACCTACGGAACTAATCCGGGAATGGGAATCGGCATTTCAGGACATGTTCCAAATCTGCGTGATGTGGAAGAAAAAGAAAAACCTTCTTTCGAAAAATCACTGCAGTATATGGGTCTTGAACCGGGCATGGGCATAAAAGGCAAAAAAGTGGATTATGTATTTATCGGCAGCTGCACCAACAGCCGTATAGAAGATCTCCGGCTCGTGGCATCTTTTGTAAAAGGAAAGCAAAAAGCCAAGGACGTGCAGGTATGGATCGTACCCGGCAGCAAACAGGTTGAGCAACAGGCTCAACTGGAGGGTATAGACAAGATATTTGAAGCAGCCGGATTTATTCTTCGCCAGCCGGGATGTTCCGCCTGTCTGGGAATGAATGAAGATAAAATTCCGGCAGGTAAATACTGCATTTCTACCAGTAACCGGAATTTCGAGGGAAGACAGGGACCAAATTCGCGAACCTTCCTGACAAGTCCCCTGACCGCAGCGGCGGCGGCTATTACCGGCAGGGTAAGTGATGTGAGAGAGCTCATTTGAGTGTGGGAGTATGGGAGTATGGGAGTATGGGAGTATGGGAGTTAATTTGATTTCATATAATATTAAATGAAAGCGATCCAGAAAATAATCAGCACCGCAGTTCCTGTCAACATCGAAAATGTTGACACGGACCAGATCATTCCGGCTCGTTTTCTGAAGGCGACCAGCCGGGACGGATTTGGGAAAAATCTTTTTCGCGACTGGCGCTATGAGGATAATGACGAAAACAGGCCACGGATGAATTTTGCACTCAACGATGCACGTTACAAAGGAAGAATACTGGTAGCCGGCAAGAATTTCGGTTGCGGATCTTCGCGCGAACATGCAGCATGGGCAATCAAGGATTACGGATTTGATGTGGTTGTGAGCAGCTTTTTCGCGGACATCTTTAAGAATAATGCCCTCAATAATTTTTGTCTCCCCGTAACCGTGACGGATGAATTCCTGAAAGAATTATTCGACGCCATTGAACGCCGGGCTTCCACCCCCATTGAAGTGGACCTGGAAAGTCAGACCATCCGTTTCGAGGGTAAAGAAGTATCCGTGGAAGAGAAATTTGAAATCAGTCAGTATAAAAAAACCTGCCTGCTAAACGGGTTCGACGATATAGACTACCTGTTGAGCATGAAGGATGAAATTACGGCTTTCGAAAACCAACCCCTTACCATATAATCTGTATGAAAAAAAACATCGTAGTTATTGAAGGCGATGGCATCGGTCCGGAAGTCACCCGGCAGGCCGTCAAAGTACTAAATGCGATAGCCGAGTGCTTTCATCATCAGTTCGATTACCGGTATTGTCTCATGGGCGCCGTCGCGATCGACAAAACCGGCAATCCGCTGCCTGATGAAACCATTGAACTTGCTTTGGAAAGCGATGCCATCCTGTTTGGCGCCATCGGTCACCCGAAATACGATAATGACCCTTCAGCCAAAGTACGGCCGGAACAGGGTTTACTGAAGCTGAGAAAATCGCTTCAGTTGTTCGCGAATATCCGGCCCATCAGTACTTACCCTTCCCTTCACCATTTATCGCCCCTGAAAACAAAAAATATTGAAGGTGTCGATTTCATTATTTACAGAGAACTGACGGGAGGAATTTATTTTGGGAAAAAAGAAACCAGCCTGGATCAGAACCGTGCTACGGATGAATGTTCCTACAGCAGACAGGAAATCGAGCGCATCGCACATCCTGCTTTTAAACAGGCTTCACTCCGCAGAAAAAAACTGACGCTTGTTGATAAGGCCAACGTTCTGGAAACCTCGCGGCTCTGGCGTAAAGTAGTTCAGGAGACAGCCGCTTCTTACCCGGATGTCAGTCTGGAGTTTCTGTTTGTAGACAATGCAGCCATGCAGATCATTACAAATCCAAAACAGTTCGATGTTATACTAACAGAAAACATGTTTGGCGATATCCTGAGCGATGAAGCCAGCGTGATCAGCGGGTCTCTCGGATTGCTTCCTTCTGCATCGGTCGGCAATGGACCGGCGCTTTTCGAACCCATCCACGGTTCCTATCCGCAAGCGGCAGGGAAAGATATTGCCAATCCACTTGGTTCGGTGCTTTCAGCAGCCATGATGCTGGATCATTTTGGATTACTTAAGGAAGCTGAATTAGTGCGGGAAGCAGTGGAATGGACCCTGACCAATGGATTTGTAACCAAGGATATTGATCCGGTGAATTTTTATTTTACCACGACCATTGGCGAACTGATCAGTGATTATCTGGTAGGAAAAATCTCCGGGGCCGAACTCAACCAGGAGAATATTGCTCTCCGGAAGTCGACCATCATTTAAATTTTTTAGTTCTTTGTTTTATAATTCGCGGTTCGTATATTCGCATTCAGCACGTCTTATGTTGAAAAGCAGTATATATAATAAAACTCTGGTCTTCCGCCTCCTGGTGGTGATTATTATTATTGTACTTACTCTTCCTAAAGGCGGTTGATAGCGTTAAAATTTAAAATCATCATAACGACCCGCCTCCAAAAAAGGCGGGTTTTTTTTATTTAATAATCAAATGCCGGAACTCAATAAATATTCCAGGACCTTAACACAGGATGAAACTCAACCTGGCGCCCAGGCTATGTACTATGCCATTGGTTTTACGGAAGCCGATTTTAATAAGGCACAGGTTGGCATAGCCAGTATGGGCTGGGACGGAAATCCCTGTAATATGCACCTGAACGATCTGGCCAAACTGGTAAAAGAAAGTATTAATAAAACGGGTTTGCTGGGATTAATTTTTCACACGATCGGTGTGAGTGATGGTATCAGCATGGGCACTGACGGGATGCGCTATTCGCTCGTAAGCCGTGATATTATTGCCGACAGCATTGAAACCAATGCGGGTGCACAGTATTATGATGCCATCATAACCATACCGGGTTGCGACAAAAACATGCCGGGTTCGCTGATGGCCATGGGCAGATTGAACCGGCCGGGTATCATGCTGTATGGCGGTACGATTGCACCTGGTCATTATAAAGGACAGGATCTGAATATCGTTTCCAATTTTGAGGCTCTGGGGCAAAAAATTGCCGGCAACCTGAGTGAAGCGGATTTTAAGGGCATTGTCCGGAACAGTTGTCCGGGTGCCGGTGCCTGTGGCGGCATGTATACAGCAAATACAATGGCGAGCGCTATCGAAGCTCTCGGAATGAGTCTGCCATATTCCTCTTCAAATCCAGCTCTGAGTGTAGACAAACAAAAAGAGTGTGATGCCATCGGCGCGGCTATTGAATTATTGCTGAAAAAAGATATCAAGCCACGTGATATCATGACACGTAAGGCATTTGAAAATGCAATCACAGTTATAATGGTTCTCGGCGGCTCCACCAATGCCGTGCTGCACCTGATTGCGATGGCGAGAAGCGTGGATGTCCCGTTAACGCAGGATGACTTTCAAACGATCAGTAACCGGATCCCGGTGCTGGCCGACTTCAAACCCAGTGGAAAATATCTGATGGAGGATCTCCACCAGTATGGAGGTGTGCCTGCTGTTATGAAATATTTATGGAAGAATGGCTTACTTCATGGTGAGTGTTTAACAGTTACCGGAAAAACCGTTGCCGAAAATCTGAAGGACGCGCCTGATTTGGATTTTGACAAGCAGAAAATAATTATGCCTTTGGATAATCCCCTGAAGGCGACGGGTCATTTGCAGATATTATATGGCAACCTGGCCGAAGGCGGAAGTGTTGCTAAGATCAGTGGTAAGGAAGGTGAACGTTTTGAAGGAACCGCCCGCGTGTTCGACGGTGAACATGATCTGATCGCCGGCATCCAGTCTGGAAAAGTTCATGCCGGAGATGTTGTTGTAATCCGGAATATCGGTCCCAAGGGTGCACCCGGAATGCCTGAAATGCTTAAGCCAACCGGCGCGATTATAGGTGCGGGATTGGGTAAATCGGTTGCCCTGATTACGGATGCACGGTTCAGCGGCGGTACTCACGGATTTGTGGTTGGCCATATTACTCCGGAAGCATTTGAAGGTGGCCTGATTGGTCTGGTGGAAGACAATGATATAATCGAAATCGATGCACTCAAAAATTCCATCAATTTAAAAGTGACGGAAGAAGTGATAGCCGAGAGAAGGAAAAAATGGAAGCAACCGGTGCTAAAAGCAACCAGAGGCGTGTTATTTAAATATGCACAGGTGGTTAAAGATGCGTCGCAGGGTTGTGTTACGGATGAAATATAAGGCAAGTATGGGAGTATGGGAGTATGGGAGTATGGGAGTATGGGAGTGTGGGAGTTGATTAGAATAAAATATTAAAAAAGAAAAGCATGGAAACGCTTGAAGTAAAAAAAGAAATTTCTAAGACAAAACATAAGAGTCGGAAATTGTCCGGATCGGCAGCCTTGCTGGAAGTATTTCTTTCAGAAAAAGTGGATACGATTTTCGGATATCCCGGCGGCGCGATCATGCCGATCTATGATGCGTTGTACGACTACCAGCAAAAACTGAAACATGTACTGGTCCGTCATGAACAAGGCGCTATTCATGCAGCCCAGGGTTATGCCCGCGCTTCCGGAAAAACAGGAGTTGTATTTGCTACCAGCGGCCCGGGTGCCACCAATCTCGTAACCGGTTTGGCTGACGCAATGATCGACAGCACGCCTCTCGTGTGCATTACCGGTCAGGTGTATGCACACTTACTCGGCACCGATGCATTCCAGGAAACGGACGTCATTAATATAACAACACCGGTTACCAAATGGAATTACCAGGTTACCGATGCAACTGAAATTCCATCTGTACTGGCTAAGGCATTTTATCTTGCCGCCAGCGGCCGTCCGGGACCTGTGTTGATTGATATTACCAAAAACGCTCAGATCCAGGAATTTGATTTCGAAGAATATATCCCATGCGAACATATCCGCAGCTACCGGCCTAAACCCATTGTTCGCAAAAAATATGTGGAAGAGGCTGCCCGGTTAATCAACGAAGCCAAAAAACCATTTGTGATTTTCGGCCAGGGAATCATTCTGGGCCGGGCTGAAACGGAATTCAAAAATTTCCTTGACAAATCTGGCATACCCGCGGCATGGACCATCCTGGGTATGAGTGCTATTCCAACAGATCATCCGCTGGCGGTAGGAATGCTCGGTATGCACGGAAACTATGGACCCAACGTGCTTACCAACGAATGTGATGTCTTAATTGCCATCGGGATGCGTTTCGACGATCGGGTTACGGGCCGCCTGGACAAATACGCGAAACAGGCAAAAGTGATTCACCTGGATATTGATCCGGCAGAAATTGACAAGAATGTAAAATCTGCAGTGCCCGTTTGGGGCGATTGCAAGGAAACCCTGCCGCAGCTCACTCAATTGATTGAAAGAAAAACATATCCTGAATGGCATCAGAAATTTAAGGATTTTCAGAAACAGGAAGATGAAAAATGTATTTATCCAGAAATGCATCCGGCCACCGATGTGCTTTCGATGGGTGAAGTAATAGATTCGCTTAATGAATTAACAGGTGGCAATGCCATTCTTGTAACAGACGTTGGTCAGCACCAGATGGTAACCTGCCGGTATGCAAAATACAATCAGTCGAAAAGCAATATCACTTCCGGAGGTCTTGGAACCATGGGCTTCGCATTGCCGGCAGCCATCGGTGCAAAATTCGGCGCGCCGGAAAGAACCGTTATTGCTATTGCCGGCGACGGCGGATTTCAGATGACATTGCAGGAACTGGGTACCATCATGCAAACCGGACTGAATGTAAAAATGATCATACTCAACAACGAATTCCTGGGTATGGTACGCCAATGGCAGGAACTTTTCAACGACAGAAGATATTCTTTCGTGGAAATACAAAGCCCTGATTTTGTCGGGCTGGCGAAGTCTTACCGAATCGCCGGGCAAAAAGTTACAGAACGTAAAACAATCAAATCAGCACTTAAAGAAATGTTGGATTTTCCCGGACCTTACCTGCTTGAAGTGATGGTAGGCAAGGAGAATAATGTATTTCCGATGGTGCCACAGGGTTGCAGTGTAAGTGAAATCAGATTAAGTTGATCATAAAGCAAATAAAGTAAAAGATAAAAAATGCTAAAGAAAGAATTCACCATCACCGTATATACCGAGAACCAGATCGGATTACTAAACCGCATTGCCATTATTTTCTCCAGGAGAAAAATCAACATTGAAAGCATGAACACCTCTCCTTCCGAAATCGAAGGAATTCATCGTTTCACCATTGTAATCAATGAAACAGAAGATGTGGTGAAAAAACTTTGCCGCCAGATTGAAAAGCAGGTGGAGGTTCTCAAAGCCTATTTCAATCAGAATGATGAAATCGTCTGGCAGGAGCTTGCCTTGTACAAAGTTTCGACGGACCAGATCGTGGAGAAGGTAAAAGTGGAGCGGCTCCTGAGAAAGTATGGTGCCCGGGCTGTTGTGATCCGGAAGGATTATACCGTATTTGAAACAACGGGACACCGGGAAGAAACGGATGGACTTCTGGAAGCGCTGGAACCTTATGGTGTTATAGAATTTGTTCGCAGCGCCCGCGTTGCAATCATTAATGAAAGCAGTGGTTTTCATGAAAAACTCAAGGAATTCGAACAAACCGAGCCCGGTGAAGAGCTGGTTGAAAATGAGTATTTGGACAAACAGGATGAAGTTTTTAGTATGTAGAGCCTAATGAAGTAAAGCGTCAGGTATAAGTATGATATATGGGTCTGACCAGATTATAAAATAAAAAATAAAAAAACAAAAAATGGCACAATTAAATTTCGGCGGAGTAGTAGAAACGGTCGTAACCCGTGAAGAGTTCCCGCTTTCGAAAGCCCAGCAGGTTCTGAAGGATGAAGTAATTGCCGTAATCGGATATGGCGTTCAGGGCCCGGGTCAGGCACTAAATCAGAAAGATAACGGTATAAATGTTATTGTTGGCCAGCGTAAAAATTCTAAAACCTGGGAGAAAGCCGTACGGGATGGATTCGTTCCCGGAGAAACACTTTTTGAAATTGAAGAAGCCTTGCAGAAAGGGACCATTATATGTTACTTACTAAGTGATGCGGCTCAGATAGAATTGTGGCCAACCGTAAAAAAGCATCTCACCAAGGGGAAGGCTCTTTATTTTTCGCATGGCTTCGGAATTACATTCAAAGAACAGACCGGCATCATACCCCCGCCTGATGTAGACGTATTCCTTGTTGCACCCAAAGGTTCAGGAACCTCTCTGAGAAGAATGTTCCTGCAGGGTCGCGGACTGAACAGTAGCTATGCAATATTTCAGGATGCTACCGGTAAGGCCAAGGACCGGGTAATCGCACTGGGCATAGCTGTTGGCAGCGGATACCTGTTTGAAACAAATTTCAAGAAGGAAGTTTATAGTGATCTGACCGGAGAACGAGGCACATTGATGGGTGCGATTCAGGGAATTTTTGCTGCCCAATACCAGGTGCTGAGAGACAAGGGACATACACCATCTGAGGCATTCAATGAAACAGTTGAAGAACTTACCCAAAGCCTGATGCCGCTGGTAGCAGAAAACGGGATGGACTGGATGTATGCCAATTGCTCAACAACAGCTCAACGTGGTGCACTGGACTGGTGGAAAAAATTCAGGGATGCGACGGCTCCGGTTTTCAGAGAACTGTATGAAAGTGTTGCAACCGGCAAAGAGTCACAACGCTCCATTGACAGCAACAGTAAGACAGATTATCGTGAAAAACTCGAAGTGGAACTTAAGGAATTGCGTGACAGTGAAATGTGGCAGGCCGGAAAAACCGTCCGTAGTCTTCGCCCGGAAAATCAGGCTGCTCCGGTTCTGAAATCAGATAAAAAACTGGCGGAAAAAGTATAATTATGGAAACCTCCATGCGCGCGATTAACCTGGATGTAGCCGGAGCAGCGGAAAGATTAAAAAAAGTGGTGGTCAGAACCCCGCTGATTTTAAATCAAAACCTGTCCCGCAGATACCAGTGTAATGTTTATCTGAAAAGGGAAGACCTCCAGGTCGTGCGGTCGTATAAGATTCGCGGCGCGTACAATATGATGAGCAGCATACCGGAAGAAATACTGAAAAAAGGTGTTGTGTGCGCCAGCGCCGGTAATCATGCCCAGGGTTTTGCCTATTCCTGCAAAAAACTTAACGTAAAAGGCGTTGTTTTCATGCCCATCATAACACCCAAGCAAAAAGTAGATCAAACCCGGATGTTCGGTGATCATTTTGTTGAGATCAAACTCATCGGCGATACATTTGACGATTGCGCGATAGCTGCGAAAAAATTCACGACCGATAACCAGTTGCTTTTTATTCCGCCATTTGAGGATCTGCGTATTATCGAAGGGCAGGCTACTGTGGCACTCGAAATCCTGGAGGATCTTTCCGATATCGATTATCTTTTTGTTCCCGTCGGGGGTGGCGGGCTCGCTTCGGGAACTGGTACTTATTTCAAAACCTATTCGCCCAAAACAAAGATCATCGGTCTCGAGCCGGAAGGAGCGCCTTCCATGGCGGAAGCATTCAAAGCCGGTCAGCCGGTAACACTGGAAAAAATTGACCGGTTTGTAGACGGAGCCGCCGTAAAAAGAACTGGCGACCTTACTTTTTCGATTTGCCGTGAAATGCTGGATGCGCTTGACCTGGTACCTGAAGGACGTATTTGCACGACCATACTTAAGCTCTATAATGAAGACGCTATAGTAGTTGAGCCCGCGGGTGCCTTGTCCATCGCAGGTCTTGAAAACCGCCAGGAAGAAATCCGGGGGAAAAATGTAGTCTGTGTGGTAAGCGGCAGCAATAACGATATAGACCGGATGCCCGAAATAAAAGAACGTTCACTCCAGTATGAAGGTTTGAAACACTATTTCCTGATACGATTTGCACAGCGCCCGGGTTCCCTGAAGGAATTTGTAAACAATGTGCTTGGACCGAATGACGATATCACCCGTTTTGAATATATGCAAAAGACCGACAAGGAGTCCGGACCCGCTGTAGTTGGCATCGAACTGGTCAGCCGGACCGATTATGAGTTACTGATGGAAAATATGGTAAAGTACCAGATTAATTTTACGGAAATAAATAAAAACGATACGCTTTTCAGTCTTTTGGTATAGGCTGTTGAAATAAAATCAGGCGTAAAAAACGGTGCTGAACAAAAGCCTGATGAGTATGTTTTAATGAGGATAGTAAGGTGATAAATTTTACGTTTTACTTTACAAAATCTCGGTTTTTTTTTATATTTTTAAACGAATCCCTCCTTTCCTTAGAAAAAACTACAGAATAACGATTGTTCATTGGTGCCATTCACTGCTTAACCGAATTAAATGGAACAAAATCAAGGATTATACCATCCTTCTTTTGAGCGGGATGCCTGTGGCATCGGCTTTGTCGCCAATATAAAAGGAAACAAGAGCCATCAGATCATTTCAGATGCGCTTACCATCCTGGAAAATATGGAGCATCGCGGTGCCTGTGGATGCGAAAGCAATACAGGAGACGGTGCGGGTATAATGATTCAGACACCGCATGAATTCTTTTTTGATGAATGCATCCGGCTTGGATTTCACCTGCCTGCCTATGGTAAATACGGCGTAGGGATGATTTTCTTTCCAAGGGATCCCATGCTTAAGGAAGAATGTCGCGATATTTTCAACCGGGCGTCAGATAAGCTCGGACTTGAAGTGCTTGGTTATCGCAAAGTTCCGGTCAATCCGGATGGCATTGGTCCAACCGCTCTTTCTGTTGAACCGGATATCGAACAGATATTTATTGCCAGTCCGGATCATATCAGTGATCCGGAAGAATTCGAGCGCAAAC
>Ga0206904_1047_pt1 | contig 33325 bp, 25 predicted proteins | sample Alteio_BWOrgHeat_42_FD_152981 | JGI IMG/M metagenome (GOLD analysis project Ga0206904, IMG submission 152981) | Enriched cells from forest soil in Barre Woods Harvard Forest LTER site, Petersham, Massachusetts, United States -... | ecosystem: Environmental > Terrestrial > Soil > Temperate forest >...
TCAATAACAACACTCGAATTTACATAGAGACTTACCCTGGTTTCCCTGTTGTAATGTTTGTAATTGAAGCTAATGTTGTGAAAATATGTTGGTTTTAGTGTAGGGTTACCTATAAATGTATAAAGGGGGCTATAAACAATGGTAATGGGTTGTAAACTGTTGATTGATGGCTGTTGCACAGATTCGCCATAACTTAAAGTAAAATCATCCACATGAATTTCGGCTGATGGGAACAGGTAGGAAAAATTCTGGTTAAGATCGTTAGTATAGCTGTTAAAATGGTTGCCAATTTGCTGGGCCATTGCATTTAAGCCGGCCTTAACCGAAATATTATCGGTAAAATTATAAGTAAGCTGCGGGGTTAAACTTTCGCCCCATAGGTTACGGATAAGGTTACTGCTCTGATCCTGCAAAAAAATAGTATATAAACCTGTTTTTAAATCTTGATTATAGGTAAGCAATTCTCCCCTATTGCGGTCGTGAAGCCCTATCAATACAATATCCATAGATAGCTTTTTTGTTATCGGATAATGATACGCAGCGCTTAATACTTCGGATATATCATTGCTTGTATTTTTTGCCGACCGCCTTAATGTATCAGACGGAAGGGTTGCAACATAGGAAACAAGATCATCGGCATTAAAATCAAGACTGTTTTGCGGATGGATGCCAATGGAATTTGTTACCGTTAAGGACGCTCCCTTTTTACTTAGCTTACGGTAATAATTTATGTTATGCTGATATTGAAAAGAGTTACTGGTTCCGTGGCTGCTGCTTACACTTGTATTTAATAATGGGATGTATGTGTTTGATCGCGTACTGTTGCTGCTATTATGGTTACTGTTATAACTATACTCCACATCAGGGGTGTACTTAATAATAGTAAGGGAATCGGGTTTCCACTCGGTTTCGGCGTGAAGGTTTTGGGTGTTTTCTTTCTGGTGCTGCAAATTAGTAGAGAGCGTATTAATAACAGTATCGTTGATGTTTTGCTGCACCTTTGAATTTGAATTATTATCGCTTATGGTGTTGCTAAACCTGTACTCGATATGCAGCTTTACTTTTTTGCTTAAATCTTCAGTGAAATCAAAATTGCCGTTGGTTGATTTCTTTAAGCCGGAGTTTCCGAAGTTGAACATGCTAAACCCGCCATAATTCCCAGTAAAGAAACCAGTGTTGCTTAAGTTATTTGCATCTATCTTGGCGCTTAATTGAAGGTCATCCTGAAATTTAGCCGCAAATCCAGAACCGACGTACCTGTCGTTGGTACCTGCACCACCGCTTAATGTAACCAGCATACCTTTTGTAAATGCTTTTTTAAATTTCAGGTTGATGATCTTTTTAACTTTATAATCGGGTAAAAGGTGGTCAGGATCATCTTCCCGGTCATCATAAACCTGCACCTTCGATATCATATTGGCCTCAAGGTTTCGTGTGGCAATTTTAGGGTCGTTTATAAAAAAGTTCTTCCCGTTAACCTTTATTTTTGATATGTCCTTTCCGTTTACTGTTATATTCCCGTTAATATCAACCTGTACCCCCGGCAGCTTTTTAAGGAGGTCCTCAACTAAAGCATTGGGCCTTGTTTTAAAAGCTTCGGCATCAAACTCAATTGTATCCTTTTTAATGATAATAGGGATCCGCTCACCTTTTACAACTACTTCCTGCAGCGTTTTGGCAGACAGGTAAAGATTGCCAAGATCGACTGGCTCGTCCTTTTTAAATTTGATACCAATATGCAAGCTCTGGTAACCTACGTGCGATATCAATAACCGTGATGGCTCCTCACGTAAATTATGCAAGGTAAATGCGCCTTTTTTGTCGGTAATGGTATAGGCAATAAGCGAAGAGTCTTGTAATTTTAAGATAGAGACCGTAACAAATTGTACGGGTTGCTTACTTACAGAATCGAGAATGGTGGCTTTTATAGTACCATGATTTTGTGCTTTCGCCCCAATTATTATGATACCAAACAGGAGTAACAAAAAAAGTTTTCGCATTAAACAGATAAAGGTAAAAGGTACGGTTCAAAAAGAATTATAGTTCTGATTGAGCATACAGAACGCTAACATAATGATAATATTTTCTACAACTAAAAATTTCGTTATAAAATATTATTCGAAAACTACGGTCTTGTTTTTATACACAAATACCCTGTCTTCAAAAACGAGCTTCAATGCTTTTGCTAATACAGAAGTTTCAATTTCCTTACCGGCCTTTACCATATCGGCAGCGGTGAAAGAGTGGTTTACGGAGATAATTTGCTGCGAAATGATAGGGCCTTCATCCAATTCGTTCGAAACAAAGTGGGCAGTAGCACCTATAAGCTTTACTCCCCGTTCAAAGGCTTGCCTGTAGGGGTTTGCCCCAATAAATGCAGGTAAAAAGGAATGGTGGATATTAATGATCCGCATTGGGAATTTGGCTACCAGTTTAGGCGAAAGTATCCGCATGAACTTGGCCAGTACAATATAGTCGGGGTTATATTGGTCGATAGTTGCTGCAATTTTTTCTTCAAATGTATCCTTGCTTATTTGCTCGTGCGATATAGCAAAAAAGGGCATGTCAAAGCGCTGGCAGATATCCTGCAGCACGGTGTGATTACCAATAACGCACTGTACAGTTGCCCCAAGCGTCCCGAAATAATTACGGATCAGAATATCTGCCAGGCAATGATATTCTTTAGTCACCATTACCACTATCTTTTTATCCGGAAGGGGGTTAATTAAGATAGTTGCATTGTTAGGCAAAACTTTCCGTAATTGTTTTTCAAGATTCGCGTTGTCATTACCAAAAGCAACTTCCAGGCGCATAAAGAACAGGTTATCGGCCTGATCTACATGTTCCCGCAAGGAGACTATATTAAAAAGATTTTTTGCTAATATGGCCGATACAGAGGCGACAAGGCCTGCGCGGTCAACACACTGAATTACAATGATCATACTCAGGGTAAATATATTGAATAAGTCCGAAAGTTGGTAAAGACTGAAAGATGGGATACAATATGGGCTTACTTAATCTCCAGGTCAATCTAAACATTGCTGATCCGGAGTGTAACAAAATATCCTTACCATCATCAAATATAAAATAACAGCAGCTCGGCAGCAATCAGGATATTATGCTTCCGGCTTTTACTTTTAAGAACATGATTATGCGATACTTTTTATGCTTTTTATGCCCCCCGATAGCTATATTAACTACAGGTAAAATAGGGGCATTTATATTAAATATATTGCTTACTTTATTTTTCTGGGTACCGGGAATTATACATGCTATACTGGTTACTACTAAATATTATGATGATAAACGTAACAGAAGGATAGTGCGAGCCGTAAAACGAGGATATTATAGACATCCTTCCTATTAAAGAAACCGTTAATAGTAACAAAATAGATGGTGTGCTGGCATATTAACTGTAATTGCCTATTTTCACCACCGATTTCGGATGGCCACTTCTGACCGATTTAACAAATGCCTTTGAACAAATTTTTACCCTGGTATATTTTTACAATCACTTTAACCTTATTATGTTCAATTGCATTTGCCCAAACCGGCACAAACGGATTACTAACTAAATGGCAAAAAGCACAATCCGAAAAAAATTATCGTACTGATACTGCAAACGTAAGGCTGCTTAATGACCTGGCCGGAGAATACTTATATAAGCGTACCGATAGCGCCATATATTATGCAAAAGAGGCGCTCCGATTAGCTGAATTCCAGAAGAATGATTTAGGAAAGGCGCTATCCATGCTCAGTTTATGCCGCATCTATTATGTGATGGGGGACTACATTTCATCGCTTGATAATGCATCAAAGCTGATGGCCATCAGTACTAAAATAAATTATCAGCCCGGTATAGCAGGATCATACCTGATTACTGGCCTTATTTACATATTTGAAAACAAGTATGATATTGCATTAAACGACCTCAAAAAAGCACTCGACATATTCATCCGCTTAAAAGAAAATGAACGAATAGCTAAAGCTTACTTTAACATTGGTCTTTGTTACGATGAGATGGGGCAATATGAAAACTCATTTTCTTATCTTAAAAAATCGATTGAAATTTCTAAAGCTATAGGCGACAGTAACGGGATTTCTATGGCGCTAAACAGAACCGGGGAAATCTATTTTCATTTAAAAAACTATAAATCGGCATTAACCAATTATCAACAGGTAATAGATTCAAAACAGAGCAGTAACTGGGAAGTTGATTTTGCTTACTCTGGCCTGGCGCAAGCTTATTATAAGCTCGGCGAATATGATAAAGCCATTTTAAATGCAAAGAAAAGCCTCGATCTTTCGCAGAAAGTAAATTCCCTTGGTGATAAAACCAGGGCATTAAAAATACTTTCGGAAAGCTATGCTGCGGTAAAAGATTATAAACAGGCTTATAATTATGAAACGCTTTATAAAAGGGCTGATGACAGCCTTTTTAACAGTGAGAAAAAACAACAGGTAAATAATCTTCATTTAAAGCAACAACAAGCAGATAATAACAGGCTTATAAATGAGATCAGGGTTAAAGAGCAATCCATAGCGTTTAGCAAAAGGCTGCTATTTTTCAGGAACATGATTGCCGCCTGTGTAATTGTATTTTTTATTATAATTATTTGGAGTAACCGGCAAAAAACAGCCTTAAATAAACTTCTTCAACAACAAAAGGAGGAAATCTCTCATCAAAAGGAAGAACTGCACCAGCTTAATTATACAAAAGATCAGCTTTTCTCAGTTATCAGCCATGACCTGCGCAGCCCCTTTGCTGCTATTCTGCAAACAATGGATAGCATACGATCAGGAGACCTGACGCGCGAAGAGCAAAAAGCCATTTTGGATGGTTTTTATCAGCAGGTAAACCTGGTTACTATAATGATGAATAATTTACTGGTTTGGGCTAATAGCCAGCAATCGGGTATTAAGGCTGAACCGGTAAAGCTTAACGTTACTGAAACTGTTAATGAAATAATCTCGATATCGAATTTTCTGGCAAAAAATAAATGTATCAGCATCAATCATAATTATGAGGGGGCTAAATGGGTATTTGCCGATCTGAACCATCTCAAGATTATTTTTCAGAACATTATTGGCAATGCCATAAAATTTACCCCTAATGGCGGCACTATTGAAATATATTATACAGCCGATGAAAATTACCAGGCTATTCGCATTAAAGATAATGGCATTGGGATTTTGCCTCAAAAGATGGATAAGCTTTTTAACGTAACCGGTAAAGAAATTTCGGGCTATGGCACAAATAACGAAGCAGGTGCGGGTATTGGGCTGGCATTAATTAAACAATTTGCTGATGCCAATAACGGTAAGATTGAGGTACAGAGCCAGCCGGGCAATGGATCGGAATTTACGGTTTATCTGAAGATAGCTTAAACATTCATTATGAACATAGATCCTGAAAACATCCCTTTCAAGGCAGTAAATTGGGATAACATCACAAAAACCGAACACCCGGGCACAACCGGAACAGCCTGGTGGCAAACCCTTCAGTTTAAGGGTTTACGGGTACGGGTTGTTGAATATAGCAAAGGCTATCTGGCTGATCATTGGTGCCAGAAAGGTCATATTGTGCATTGCCTTGAAGGTGGTTTTACAACCGAAATGCAAACCGGCGAAAGCTTTGAGTTAACAAAAGGGATGAGCTACATTGTTTCGGATGATTTAAGCTCGCACCGGTCCACAACGGAAACCGGGGTTAAACTGCTTATTATTGATGGGGATTTTTTAAAGGTAAAGAACGATTTATAGATTCTTTTTGCTTTCAGGATTAAAATGATGATCAATTCTGCAGATTTCTCAAATCTCGCAATCGTGTTAACATTTCAACCAGTTAATAGCATCAATTATATCATTTAAAATGCAGGAATAATGCTAATTTTATTGAAACCAATTGAATAGGCTTTATGAACTCCCGCAGAGATTTCTTACAAAAATCGGCTCTTGTTGCCGGTGGTGCATTACTAACATCAGCATTAAATAACAAAGCTTTTGCCATTCTTAAACCCGGCCTTTTACCAAGCGATCAATTAAATATTGGGGCCATCGGCATAAATGGAATGGGTTGGGCTGATGTGCAGTCGGCTTTAAAAGTACCCGGCGTAAACCTGATAGCGGTATGCGATGTGGACAGAAATGTAATGGACAAAAGGGTAAGTGACCTGGCTAAAACAAACTACGATACTTCGAAGATCAGGAAATATGACGATTACCGGGCGTTGCTCGGCCAGAAAGATATTGATGCTGTGATTATAGGCACACCCGACCATTGGCATGCCCTGATAATGATGCATGCAGTTGAAGCAGGTAAAGATGTTTATGTTGAAAAACCTGTAGGCAATTCAATCGGCGAATGCCGGGCTATGGTTGCTGCCCAGCAGCGTTATAATAAAGTGGTGCAGGCCGGGCAATGGCAACGCAGTCAGCAGCATTTTAAGGATGCGGTTGATTTTGTTCAAAGGGGGCAATTAGGAAATATAAGAACAGTGAAAGTTTGGTGTTACCAGGGGTGGATGAAACCCGGCCCTGTAGTGGCAGATGCTACCCCGCCGGCAGGGGTTAACTATGCTGCATGGCTTGGCCCGGCAAAAACACTTCCGTTTAATTCCAGTCGTTTTCATTTTAATTTCCGCTGGTTTTGGGATTATGCAGGCGGACTGATGACCGATTGGGGCGTACACTTGTTAGATTATGGTTTACTGGGTATGAAATCGCCAATACCAAAATCGGTGTCCGCTTTAGGTGGGCGGTTTGCCTATCCTGATCTGTATGAGGAGACGCCGGATACCTTAACCACCATATATGAATTTGATGGTTTCAATATGGTTTGGGATTCGGCTATGGGGATTGATAACGGCCCGTATAACCGCGATCATGGTATTGCCTATATTGGTAACAATGGTACACTGATTTTAAACCGTGGCGGATGGGAAGTGATAGAAGAGCGGCAAAGTAAAAGCAAAGTAAGTAAACCATATGTAGCACAATCGGACAATGGCCTCGATAAGCATTGGGAAAATTTTGTAAGCGTGGTAAAGTCGCGTAAGCTGGATGATCTGCATTGCCCTATACAAGCAGGCGCACATGTAGCCACTGTGGCACAAATGGGTAATATAGCTTACCGCAGTGGTAAAAAGTTAGAATGGAATAATACTACTCATGAATTTACCGATAAAGCGATTAACAAAGAATACCTGATGAAGGAATATCATAACGGGTATAAATTACCACGGGTTTAATTTCGAAAGTCGGAATTTCGATTTCGGAGGCTGATAATTCGGAAATAATACCTCATTTTTGCATCATATCATGCAAAAGGATAAGCTATTAATTATTGATGATGAAGAACGGTTGCGAAACCTGCTTGCCCGTATCCTTCAACTTGAAGGTTATGAGGTTTTAATAGCATCGACCGGGAAAGAAGCTTTAAAGAAATTACAGTATGAAGTAATACCAGTAGTTATCAGCGATGTAAAATTGCCTGATGTTAATGGCATTGAGCTTACCTCACAAATAAAAGCCTCCTACCCTGCTACCGAAATTATTGTATTAACTGCTTTTGGCACCATAAACGATGGTGTTAAGGCAATTAAATCAGGTGCGTTCGACTATATCACTAAGGGCGACGATAACGAAAAAATAATCCCGCTGGTTAGTAAGGCGATGGATAAGGCCCTTTTACAGCAAAAGGTTTTGGAGCTTGAAAAAAAGCTGAACAGTAAATTTGGCTTTGAAAGGCTCATAGGTAAATCGGCTGCGATAACAGATGTTATAAAACTGGCGCAAAAGGTTGCGTTAACTGATACTACCGTTTTACTATTGGGTGAGACAGGAACCGGGAAAGAGATTTTTGCTGAGGCTATACATCAGGCAAGTAATCGCAATGCAAAATCGTTTGTGGCGGTAAACTGCAGCGCTTTTACTAAAGAGCTGTTGGAAAGTGAACTATTCGGGCATAAAGCTGGATCATTTACAGGTGCAATAAAAGATAAAAAAGGATTGTTTGAAGAGGCCAATGGCGGTACTATTTTTTTAGATGAAATAGGCGAACTTGACCATGACCTTCAAGCCAAACTGCTACGGGTGCTGGAATCACAATCGTTTATAAAAATTGGCGATACTAAGCCAACCCAGGTAAATGTGCGGATACTGGCAGCAACCAACCGTAATTTACAGGCAGAGGTAAGTAAAGATGGTTTCCGGTCCGACCTGTATTATCGCTTATCTGTTTTCCAGATCACCTTACCTGCCCTGCGCGATCGTAAAAAAGACATCAAACTATTGGCCGAATACTTTATGAGCTATTTTGGCCTGAAGGTAAAAAAACAGTTTGCCGGCTTAAGCGATAAAATGGTTGAGAAGCTTGAGGCTTATAACTGGCCAGGCAATATCCGCGAGCTTAAAAACATTATTGAGCGAGCAGTGATATTAGCTGATGATAATATACTTGATGAAACCCTGCTTCCTTATGAAATGCAGGGGCCGCAACCTGTGCAAACGGGAAACGCGCTTTCTGCATTCGACCTTGCATCCATAGAAAAACTGCATATACAACGGGTGCTGAACCATACCCATGGTAACCGTGCCGAAGCAGCCCGCTTACTTAACATTGGCATAGCCACCTTATACCGCAAGCTTAAGGATTACGGGATGGAATAATTTGATTTCGGAAGTAGGAATTTCGATTTTGGAATAATTTAATTCGAAATGCGGAGTGCCGATTGCGTAATTAGAAAAATAAAATATAAGGTGTTAAGTGAAGGTTTTACTCCTTTTTTATTGAAATCTCTTTGTCATTCTGAGCGAGGACGAAAAATCCTCTACATGTGATAGCTTGCCTGTGTATATCCTTTATGGATTGACGCTTAGCCAGCAATTTTCATACAAAAAGTGGGTTTACACTTTTTGTATGAAAATAAATATAAATAATTGATTAACAGTGATTTATATGTGTATTTACATTAAATTGTGTAAACCCAATGTAAACCCACTTTTTTGTTAATTGAGTCAATTTATGGTTGACATAACAATTGCTCACTCCACCTTAATAACCTTTGTGCGTTCGGATACACCATTTTCATTTATTGCCTCTATCTGGAAATAATATGATTTTTCTTTATCCATTGCCTTAAAGTAATATTCGTTAGCGGTATGTACCATTATGCAGTTATACAGCTTATCAGGCGCTACACCTGTATAAATATTGTATGCATAAGCGTTATCAACTGTTTGCCACTTTATCCAGGCGCTGCGTTTATCTTTTTCGGTGCGTAAAACAATAAAGTTTTTTACGGTATCGGGCTTGCTACCGCCGCCATTGCCAAATACCCTCAGGCCGCTTATGGCAAATTTCCCAGTTGGCATGTGTATATTCACCAGTTTAATATACCGTGCTTTTATAGGTGTTTGTAGTTCAATATAATCGTGTGGCACATCTGTTTTATTATTGCTTTTATCTGCCAGCATGCTCCACTTTTTATTGTCGGATGAATAATACAGTTTATATTGGGTATAGGTATCGGTAGCTTTACCTAATATAGTAGCGTCCTGATCAGCATAGTTTATTTGTACTGCGTTTACTGTACTTTCATTGCCAAGGTCAGTTTCTATCCACTCGCCTGCATTGCCTGTTGCGGCACTCCAATAGGTTTTTATGCTTTCGTCAACCGCATTATTTGGCAAATAGCCTCCGAATGTTGATGATACAGTTACCGGCTTGTTGTAATTAAGCAGCATCCAGCCGGTAAAGCGACTTTTTAAATGATCAGCCTTACCATCGGGCAGATAAGTTGGGTAATCGCCAAATGCGGTATTGCTGTATAGAACGCCATCATTATCAAAGCCTGCTGGCCAGATGCCAAGCCTGCGCTCGAAGCTGTTCTTAACACCAATAACTACAGTGGCTATATGCCAGTAATTGCCCCATGCATCGGTATAAGTACTTCCATGCCCCGCCCCCCGGGCAAAGCCACCGGGTTTGTAGCTAAACGGCATTGACTGCGGGGTAAACGGACCTAAAGGACTATCGCCAACTACTACTCCATCAGCATAGCCGCTGAATTCGGTGCCCGGGGCACCATATTGCAGGTAATATTTCCCGTTGTGTTTGGTCATCCATGAACCTTCGATGAAAGGATCGAGAAAGGTATCATCCATATTTTCGCCGAAACGCTGCCAGCCGTAGCGGTATGGCTGCAGGAAATACATTTCTTTGCGATAAGCTTTTAAATGAAAAGTTTTCGGGTCTATCTCTGCTCCGTACAACGGATAGGTATTGCTGCTGCCATTATACATATACAGCTTACCATCATCATCCCTGAAAAAATCAGGGTCCCAGCCACCTGGCTCAAACTCATGAATGGCTTCCTTCCATTCGTTGGCTTTTGGATTGGTGCTCATCCAAATGGGGAAGTTTGACGAATAGGTTGAACCAAACACCATTAACGTATCTCCCTGTACCCAAACCGCCGGTGCGCACAGATCATCATAAACCTTATGTTCGGGCCGTAGAAAATGCCGGAAGATAAACTGCCAATGGTACATATCGTGACTCCACCAGTACCCCCATTGATTGGTTGAGAACAAGTAATAATCGCCCTTGTACATGGTAATTACCGGGTCGGCAGTGGCGCGGTGTTTGCCTTCTGTTGCAAAATTGGGGATAGGTGTATAACCGTAATCGATATTTATGGGGTTACAATAGGTTAGCTGCTTTTGCTGCGCGATGGAAGAGCTTACAGCCAATAGCAGGCTCACGGATATACAAATGAGATACCTTTTCATTTTGGTTCAAATATTTTCCGCCTGCAGCGTCATGCCGAATTTATTTCGGCACCTCACAGGACAGGTAAACCACATGCTAAGTTGCCATACTCCATGTAGAAATACATGCTGAAGACTTAGCATATGGGTGCCGAAATAAATTCGGCATGACGTTTTGGTAATGTTTAATTCAGCGCCGGGCTTTGGAAGTTCAGTTTTTTCAAACCGTTCTTTACTTCGGGGCAGCTCATAAATAAATTCCAGATCAAGCCGCTGCGATAGTTTTCAATCATCACCACTATAGGCCCCTCATCTATTGCAAGATACGACTTTGCATACCAATTATGCGATTCACTGAAAGCGTCAGTAAAACCATATTCACCCCAGATCTTATCACCCAGGTCATAATAAAAATGGCGAAGGGCTTTCATTGAATATTCGGGTGTATAAGGGAATGCCGATAGCGCAGCAGTTGGCGTTATAACCCCCAGATCGTTGTTTGGTGCGTGGGCATTGTATCCTTCAAAATTATCGCTTGCGGTAAGTCCCCAGCAATTTTCGCCATAGCCTTTATATTTCTTAGGGTTGTCAACACAATAGTCGTGATTGATAAGGGTATGATTTAAATTTTGTTCCCAGTAATCGGCATATTCGTCCTTTAAACCTTTAGGATTAAGTGCCTGGAAAGTGTACTGCGAAAAGAAAAGCGGGCCTCCATACGGGAAACCAAGCGGCAACTTATGGCCATAATAGGTTTTTCCATTTTTAAAAAAATCGCTCTGCGCCCAGCCTCCATGATAAACATTCGCTCCAACGGGGTACCTGTTTGCCGAAGCTGCCAGCACATAAGTAATTAAACATTCGTTAAAGCCGCGGATGGGAAAGTTCATTGCCCAGCCATTGTTGGGCGACCAATGCCAGTAAAGGTTATCCCTGCCATCACGGGTAAACCAGCTCCATTCCATATCGTCCCATAACCTGTTTATCATCCCTCTTATTATTTCTTCCTGTTGGTTATTAGCATTAAAATATTGCCTGGCGCACAACAATCCTTCGAAGAGGTAAGATGTCTCTACAATATCTGCACCGTCATCTTTACGGCCAAAAGGGATCACTTTCCCTGTCTGGCCATTTAGCCAATGCGGGAACGCCCCGTGAAAGGAATCAGCTTTGCCTAAAAAGTCTAATATTTTCAGCATACGGTTAACCGCCTGCTCGTGGGTTATCCATTTGCGGTGATCGGCCACAATCATTGCCATAATTCCAAAGCCCGAGCCGCCGGTAGTAACTACTTCAGTTCCATAATCATAAGCAACATTACTGCGTTCGCGGGCAAGGCCGCTTGTAGGGTGGCCAAAATCCCAGAAATAACGGAATGTTTGCCGCTGAACGACATCGAGTAGGGCGCTGTCTGTAAGATTTTTTATTATGCCAACAGGCTTAATACCACCTTCTGTTGAAGCTGGCTTTTGCGCCAAACAGCAGGCGGACACGAGGATTAGTAGAGGAAATATGATTTTTTTCATTTTAGTTAGTTCATTTCCTGCAATAAGCAGCAGGGTTTTTATTATAAATAAGGCCCGGTGAACCCCAAGTTTTTCATTCCTGTTTTTATTTCGGGGCAGCTCATAAATAAATTCCAAAGCAGGCCGCTTCTATAATTTTCTGTCATTACAATTATCGGCCCTTCATCAATAGCCAGGTATGAACTGGCAAACCAGGTATCGGTAAGATTAAAGGAATCGTAAAAACCATACTGCCCCCACATTTTATCGCCAAGCTTATAATAAAAAAATTTTAAAGCCTGCATTGATTGTGTTGGCGTATATGGCAATGATGAAATTGCAGCTGTTGGGGCAATTACCCCAACATCGTTAGTTGGCGAACTTGCGGTATAGCCATTTTCAATATCGCTTGCAGTAAGCCCCCAGCAATTTGCGCTATAACCGTTGTAAGCTTTTGGATTAGCCACACAATAATTATAATTGATCATTGTGTGTGCGGTGTTTTGCTGATCGTAACTGGCATAGGCATCGGATAACCCGTTAGGGTTTATCCCCATAAAAGAATATTGTGAAAAGAATAAAGGGCCACCACCAGCCGGGCCCAATGGCAATTTAACACCGTAATAAGTATTGCCGTTTTTCATCCCGCCATTAAGCGCCCATCCGTTATCATAGACGGCTTTGGTGATAGCGTGTGTTGTTGACGATGCTCCCAAAACATAAGTTATCAATGCTTCGTTCCATCCGTTAACCTGCATATTTGTAGACCATCCATAATTCGGGCTCCAATGCCAGAATAAAGTGTTCTGATTATTTTGCCTGAACCAGTCCCATTCCACATTGTTCCATAGTGTATTTATGTCTGTTCTCAGTTTTGTTTCATCTGTACCTGCGCTGTTAAAATACTGACGTGCCGTTAATAAGCCTTGCATCAGGTAAGCGGTTTCAACAAGGTCTGCACCGTCATCCTGAGTGCTAAAAGGGATAATGGCCCCGGTGGTCCCGTTCATCCAATGAGGGAAAGCCCCGTGAAATGTTTGCGCGGTATTTTTTAAGAAAGATACTATTTTTTGCATCCTTGTAAGGCCATCGGCCCTGGTAATAAAGTTACGGCTTACCCCGGTAACAATGGCCATTACGCCAAAACCCGACCCACCGATTGTTACTGTTTCGCCTGATGTATTACGTTCGCGGGCAAGGCCGCTTGTCGGGTGGCCAAAATCCCAGAAATATTTAAAGGTTTGTTTTTGAACCAGATCGAGCAGCGCATCATCACTAATTTGCGGGAATTTATCTGCCGGATCAATGGCTGTGGTTAACTGGAGACTGACAGGAGATTGCAACACTCCATTTTTTGAAGATTTAAGATTGATTGAGACAATTAACGTGTATTGCGTTATAGGCTGTAGGATTGACGATGTAACAACAACTGTACTGTCGTTATTTTCATAGGCAACAGTGTAATTTACAGCAGTGCCGGTTTTGCTTTTCAAGCTGATGCTGTTAGCAACTGTAGTGTGGTTTACAGCAGCCGAAAAAGAAAGTTTAATAACCGGTGTATAGTTCACATTTATATAATTGAGGCCGTTATATATGCCGTTAACTTTAAGTGAATTAAAGCTGAAAGATGCCGGTGTTGCAGGCGGAGGAGTTGGTTGTTTTTCTTTACTGCACGATATTAATATCGTTAGCGCCAATAAACCCCAATAAATTTTATAATATTTCATGCCTGAATTAAAGATACCGGACAGATCCTGTTTAAATTAGAAAAAAAGAGGCTGCCCGGATAACCCTGACAACCTCATAATCAATCAACCTTTATCTTCCTGCTTTTTCCAGATTATAAACAGCATCTAACTGAGAAGATGTTAGCACTTTGCTATATATTCTAACCTGATCAAGTTTACCTGTTAAAAACCCTGCCCATGGTTGTGAACCAGTATTGGTTGTGAGCGAAGGCATGGTTTGAAATTGTAATGTTCCAAAAACCATTTGTTTGGCCTGCGACCAATCGAGCGGTGCAAAACCAGTTACATTGCTATTAGTACCTACAGATTTACCATTGTAATAAACAATTACGGTTGAGGTAGCATCATTATAAGTTACAGCTATATTTATCCATGTATTCCATGGGTTCAGAACTTTGTACCCGCCTTCCCACGCGTTTACACCCCCACCGGGAGCATCCAGTTTGGCTGCATTATTAAATACATGCACTTTTAATATGCCCGATGTTGCTGTATTATCAGTACCGGTATCAAAGAATATATCGAAGTTACCCCAGAAGTTTAGCGTGCTTGCGATGCCAAAAATGCCTAAAGCATTTGTATTTTGTGGCATATTTACCCATGTGCTAATGGTGAAGCTATGCAAAGCCTTTACCGCTGCAGGCACATTGGATACAACATACCCATTATTAGCCCCCTGCAAAGCTTGTCCTTTAGTGCCTGTTGAAAAGCTTGTTCCGGTTGCAACTCCCGTTGTTGACGACAGGCTATCAGCAAGTGTACCACTGAATGGCCAATAAGCTACCAGACTGGCGGCTTCAATATCCTTTGTGTTTGCATATCCATCAAACATTGGCAGGGGTTTTTTAGGAGCATACGTTTTTGCATCAAAACCTTTCTTACATGAGGATATAGTGAAAACTATGGCCGCAGCTGTGACACCCGCCATAAATATGTTTTTAATTGTTTTCATATCTAATATTTTAATAATCATTAATAATTAGGGTTTTGAACTAACGTACCCGCGCTTAAATCAATCTCATTCTGCGGTAACGGCCAAACCTCATTTTTGCCTGCTGTCCATCCTCTTGGGCCAAATAATGCCTGAGCCCTTCCCTGGCGGATAACATCAAAGTAGCGGTCAAACTCCATTGCCAGCTCTATGTGCCTTTCGTTCCATATAGCCAGGCGCAATGTTGCCTGATCTGTGGTGGTTACTTTTGGCAATATTGCATTGTTAGTACCTCTTGCGCGTGCCCTTACCTGCTCCAGCGGTATCAATGCCGCGGCCGAATTACCTAATTCGTTATTTGCTTCAGCATTCATTAATAATACATCAGCATAACGTATTGCTATTTTGTTTTGCTGGCAACCTTCGTTAAAGCCAGAAACATATAAGCTAAAAGGAACATAAGATTTTTGATTGTACATGGTGCTGTTACCCGAGGTTGGTATTACATCACCTTCGGGTGTTGTTTCGCCACGAAAGATGATAGTAGCATCTTTACGCGGATCGTTTGGTTCGTATGATGCAACAAGGCTCGCACTCGGAACATTAAAGCCCCAACCACCGCCGGTTGAACCATCTACTCCCTGCACCTGCGAATATTGTGAGTTAGATGCATCTGGGTTATTTGGCACCAAAGCGCACTGAATTTCAAATATGGACTCAGAGTTGTTTTTGTGATTGGTTCTGAACATTTGCTCATAATCAGGAAACAGCGTATATCCTAAAGTCATAACCTGGTTGGTTAAACTAAGCACATCGCTCCATTTTTTCTGATACATAGCAACCTTGGCATGTAATGCTAAGGCAGCACCTTTTGTAATGCGGCCAATATCGGCAGCGCTGTATGATTGTGGCAGAACTGAAGCAGCATCGGTTAAATCTGTTTCAATTGCAGCCCAAACCTGTGCTTTGGGGGTACGCGGTATATTATATTCTGATGCGGCTTTAGGTACATGTAAGCGCAACGGCACATCGCCAAAGGCCCTTACTAACCTGAAATATGCCCATGCTCTTACAAACTTTGCTTCGGCCAGGTATCTTGCTTTTAAATTAGCATCCATGCTGATAGCAGGCACATTGTCTAATATCTGGTTAGCAAAGTTGATTGTTTTGTACTCACCACCCCAGAAATCGGAGATCTGTCCCTCGCCCGAATTTGCTGTAAAATTGTGGAAGTCGTTCATAAATGCTGCATCGGCAGCGGTACTGCCTTTATTAACATCGTCCGATCCCATACTTTCAACAGCAATTGAAGCAAAAGCTATATTAGTCCACTCATGCAAATTGGCGTACATAGCGCTTACGGCTTTGGTAGCATCCGATTCTGTTTTCCAGAATTGGCTCGCTGCTTGATTACCTGCTGGATTTACATTCAAAAAGCTTTTTTTACAACTCTGGAATATTACTATTAATACAAGAAAGCTTATTCCCAATGCCCTCTGTAATGTTTTTTTACTGTTCTTCATCATTATTCAAATTAAAAAGTAACGTTAACACCAAAATTATAGGTAGCAAACAGCGGATAAACTTCATTATCGATACCCATGTTACCTACACCACCGCCGATTTCAGGCGTAAACCCATGATATCCAAATATGTTTATGGCGTTTTGGGCATTAACATAAAATCTTATTTTTTGTACACCATACTTTTTTAAGGATACACCCGGTAAGGTATAACCCAGTTGCGCATTGCGCACCCTGAAATAAGCACCGCTTTCTACAAAAAACGAATTTGGTTTTGAATTATCGTTTGCACCGATATTTGCTGAAGGATAGGTATTTGATGTACCGGCACCATGCCAGCGATGAGTGTAAAAGTCCTGTGTAAAGTTTTCATTACCAAAACGATCGCCAAGATTTGCATTGTACACATCAACATCAGCTACACCCTGCATATCAATTGCCAGGTCAAATGCTTTATAAGTAAATGCTGTATTAAACCCGTAAGATATTTTTGGATTTGGATCGCCAAGCACTACGCGATCGCGGGTATCAATTTGTTTATCGCCATTGATATCGGCATAAATAAAGTCACCTGGTTGGGCAGTTTTTTGATTTGAGGCAGCTACCTGGGCGGCAGTCTGGAACACGCCGGTAACTCTATAACCATAAAACTCGCCAATAGGCTCGCCTACAACTGTGCGGGTAGCTAAGTTACCATTGGCAATACCGTTACCACCAGAATATATCGGGTTTTTACCGCTTTGTACAGTAAGTACTTTATTATGGTTTACACCTACATTACCGCTAATGGAATATGAAAAATCGTGGCTTGGCTGATCTTTCCAAGTTAATGAGAACTCAAAGCCCTTATTCTGAATAGTAGCCTGGTTGCCTATTATTGAACCACTGTTTGTACCAACAGAAGCAAGAATTGGAATAGCAAAAATAGCATCCTCTGTTTTCCTGTTGTAATAGTCAGCTTCAAGAGATAACTTGTTATTCAAGAATCCGGCTTCCAGGCCAAAGTCTGTTGCAACTGCTTTTTCCCATACTGTTATAGGTGGTACAACTGTATTTATGCTTGCTCCTTGTGTAGGAACTTGCGGATTACCGAAAATTGCAGTAAGGTATGGATCGGCAGATACGGTTTGTTTTGAAGGATTTATTGGCACAACAGAGTTACCAACTCTACCCCAGCTTCCGCGAAGTTTTAAATTATCAAAAATATGCTGATCTTTCATGAACGACTCGTTGGTTACTACCCAGCCAGCGCCTATTGATGGAAAATACCCATAAGCATTAGGATAGAACTGAGATGCACCATCGTGACGGATAGAAGCATTCAACAGATATTTATCCTGGAAAGAGTAGTTTATACGTCCAAACTGCGATAAAGTACGGTTATGGATCTGTAAGGTTGGGTCAAATGTATAGGTAACCGGGGCGCCTGCAGGGAACGAGGTTATTAAATTCCCGCTACTCATATACGGTACGCCATCAGCATTTGCCTTTAATTGATATGATCTGTCGTTTTGAGCACTATAACCAGCAAGGGCAGTTAATTTATGATCTTTATATTTATAGTCGTAAGTTAACGTGTTTTCCCAAATCCAGTTATGGGTTTCAGTATGTTCAACATTTAAATTGGTTTTTGTACTGTTTTGTGCGGCAGTAGCAGCAAAAATCGGTGTAAAGCCTCTTTCCTCTATCTGGCCAATATCTCCGCCGAAGCTTGTTCTGAATTTCAGGTTTTTCAAGATAGAAAGATCAGCATGTACATCACCGGTTAAACGATGGTTAACAGTGCGGTGATTCGTAAAATCCAGGGTAGCTTCAGGGTTAAAGTTATTGCCGCTTCCTGTGCCGTAATCGGCAGGATCGCCGTATTTACCGTCGTTATAAAACACAGGCAAGGTTGGCGAAGCAGCATATAACTGGTGGAATATACCACCCGGAATATCTTTTGAATAGCTATATACACCGTTGGCAGTATAACCAATCTTCAAGATTTTTGCAACCGTGAAATCATTTGAAGCGTGCAGCGTGTACCGTTGGTAGTTATTATTACGTACCAAACCGTCCTGATCAAGGTAGCCGAATGAAAAATCGTAAGTTGTTTTTTCGGTACCTCCACTCAATGAAACCTGATGATTGGTTACAAAAGCGTTTCTTAGTATCTGCCCATACCAGTCTGTTCCTTTTCCATAACTGTTAGGATCGGCAAATACCGGGGGATGCTGATCATCCGGACCGGCGTTATGATTATTGTAAGTTACCAGCTCATTAACAGCGGTAGCATATTCATTAGCATTAGCCATTTTAACCTGGTTAGTAGCTGATTGCCAGCCTGCATAACCATTGTAATTAATAACAGGTTTGCCCCTTACACCATGTTTTGTGGTGATAAGCACTACGCCGTTAGCGGCACGGATACCATAAATAGCGGTGCTTGATGCATCTTTTAGTATAGTAACGTTTTCAATGTCGTTATTATTTAAAAAGCTGATATCGCTGTACCAGGTTCCGTCAACAACAAATAACGGGCTTACGTTACCGTATACGGTGCCTAAACCGCGGATACTGATTTGTGGTGACGAACCGGGTGTACCATTGTTTGTAATGGTTACGCCCGAAACCTTACCTTGTAAAGCACTTAAAGGATTGGTTGAAGCCTGTTTTGAAATTTCAGTGCCTTTTACTGAAGATACCGAGCCGGTATTATCAACTTTACGTTGTGTGCCGTAACCAATAACAACAACCTGTTGCAATTCGCTGGCTTTAGCAAGCATTTTAACATCTATATTAGTATTGCCTCCAACAGGAATTTCCTGGGTGGCATAACCTATATAGGTAAATGTTAGTGTAGCGGTAGATGGTGCAGTTAATGAGTATGCTCCATTTACATCGGTTTGAGTACCATTGGATGTCCCTTTTACTGACACGCTAACACCGATAAGTGTTTCGCCGGTAGTTGCATCAGTAACCTTACCTTTTATGGTAGCGTTTTGTGCAAATGCAGTATTAATAAAAAGGAAACATAATAGCACTAACCCTGAGATTGTAAAAATTCTCTTCATAGTTGTTAATTAAAAAATTTAAGAAAGCGGGTTAAATAAATTGGTTTTTCGTAATTCGAAATTGGTGAGATAATACAGTTTAAACAAAAAATATAACTCTACATTATTACATCACTTACAAAAACACTTTCTCATGTAAATTGAGATACTATTGTAAATTGTTAATAATCAAATTATTATAATTAGTTAGTGTAAACAATACATACTACAAAGCAGCATTGAGTACTACTACAATGAAAATATGGTATGAGAGGTAATGATGTAGTGTTAAAGCTCGATGAGAAACTCAGTTAAATTTTTATCGTGACCGAGGTTTAGCTTTTTACGCAGGCGGTAGCGGCGAATCTCCACCCCCCGTAGTGAAATATTGAGCAGTGATGCCATTTCTTTACTGCTCATATTCATGCGCAGGTAGGCACATAATTTAAGGTCGTTTGGTACAAGGTCGGGATGATCGGATTTTAGTTTTTTGAAGAAGTTTTCGTGGGCTTCATTAAAGCTGCTTTCAAATATGTTCCAATCGCGCTCGTCATTCATACCCTCATCAATAACTTTCTGAATACGGCGCAGTTGCTCATCAGCCAACTGTTTGCCCGAGCTATCCTTAAGATGGCTCATTTCGTCGCTTATTTTTTGCAGCAATTCATTCTTATAAACAATGTTCATTGCCGAATTTGCCAGTTCGCGGCTTTTACTTGCCAAATCGGCCTGTAGTTGTTCGTTTTTAATTTTTACAATCTGCTGCTCATTAATAATAGCTTCCTGCTTCAAAAATTCTTCTTTCTCTTTCTGCAGTTTTTCGTGAATATGATGCTGATGTCTTTTCAGTTTTAGCTGATAGTATCTCCTCGCTAAAATATAAGCCAGTACAATAAGCAGCATATAGCATAATACAGCAATTTTACCTGCATACCACGGGGCAAGAACTGTAAAACTTAGTGTAGTTACAGGCGAGATGTTCTCTTCGTTTACCTTCGCCCTCACTTTAAAGCTATAAGTGCCCTGGTTAAGGTTGGTAAATTCCTTTTGGGTTTGAGTTCCCCAATCGCTCCATTGTTTTGAATAACCGTCAAGGTAATATTGAAACCTTACCTTTTCCTGCCTGTAAAATGGCAGGGAATACGAAATGCGGATATTGTTTTGACTGTAAGGTATCTCTATATCATTCTGGTCGCCATTATCGGTTATTGGGGTTATCCTGTCGGTAATGTTTTCTATGCGCCTAACCAATACTTTAGGCAGCTTGGTTTGGTTTTGCTGCAAGGCATCCTCATCATTTAATATCACAAAGCCATCGTCAACACTGATCAAGTAAATGGAGCTGTTAATGCGGCTGATGTTTTCATAATCCTGCACCATACGCCCGTCAAGTATATTAAAGCGGTTAGAATCTATACTTAGTTTGCCCGGAGTTGAAAGATCAGCCAATGCTACACGGCCATGATTTATAAACCAGTATTTTTTTCCAAGCGCAGGTATTATTTTGTTGGATGATGCAAACGTCCCCAGTTTTTTATTCAATTGCTGATATTTTGAAAAACGGTCGCTTATGTCGTCATAAACATAAAAACCAGAATCGGACGAGAATACAATGCGGTTATCGAGGTTAAACACATTTATGTTGTAGCTCCCTGGCAATCCATACCGTTTATCATAATACCTGATTGAAGTAGCCTTTTTCAAATCAGCACCCAAAGTAACCCGATATATACCTTTGTAAGCATGACTTACCCAGATCTGCCCTTTATTATCCTGCTCCACATAGCGCGACGGTTCGCCAAAACCATCTACTTTATGATCGAAGATCCAGTTGCCTGCACTATCTTTCCGATAAATGATTAGCCCGGTGTAAGTACCCTGGATGAGCTGATTAGCGTTCAGCTTTTTTATCGTCCATCCACCGCTTATGCCCGTTATCTTTGATATGTTGCTGCCGTTAACCTGGAAAGTACCCGAATTATGTCCGCAAAGCAGGCGCCCATCCTGCAAGGATAATTCCCAGACCTGTCCCTGCGAGCCGGGGATCAACTGAAAATCAAAAGACTGAAAGAGCCTTTTACTGCCATTTTCAATCCAATCACTATAGAATAATCCCTGATTAGTGCCGAGATATATCTTATTATTAAAAATGATGCTTGAATAAACCGTCCCGAAGCGGCCGCTTTTATCGAAATAAAAATACAACGGAGAGTTCACTTCAATCCGGTCGATCCCATTATCTAATCCAGCCCAAAGGTTTTGTTCGGTATCAATAAATAAGCTCAACACAGTATTATTTTGCAACCCACTCGATTTATTGATATGCTGCACTACATTGCCAGCTGTATCAATTATTATAACTCCGTTTAATATAGTGCCATAGGCTATGTATTTGCCCAAAAGCAATACGCCATTATTAAGCTGATAGGTTTTTAAAAAATCGTTAGCCTGGTTACCCCACTCTTTAATTTGCTTATCATCATATATAAACAAGCCATTACGGGCCGTGCCGATTAAAAACCTGTTATTAGGAAGCGGCAGTATGGATAAAACTCCGCTGTTACCCATTTTGTCGCTTCCATTAATATATTCGAGCTTGTTATTTTTAAGCTCAAACAAGCCTTTATTAACCTGCTCAACAAAATATCGCTTACCCGTTTTAAACAAAAACAAAAAAGGGTTTGGGCCTTTTACTACATTGATTTTCCCTTGCCTAAAAATGTAAATAGAGCCGAATGATTGAAAAGTGATCTGGTCTTTATCGATGTATATTTTCCATACCTCTTCGTTAATGGGTTGGTATTGTTTGGGCACCAGTTGCGTGAGTGAGTGGTATTTTAGTACCCCCATTTTGTTATTTTCCCAATACCCGAACTCCCCGAAACCACCGGAATAAACTTTGCCATTTCCGTCGGCAGCTACCGAGCGCACGATGAGTCCGTTTGGCATAGGGTATGATTGCCAGTATTTGCCATCGAAAGTGAGCAAGCCACCGGAGTTGCCAAAATACATAATGCCGTGCTCATCGCGGGTTACAGACCAGTTTTGATTGCCCGACTGATATAAAGCCTTGGTATAATTTTGCACATAGGGCACGCCAATGCTTTTAATGTCGGCAGCATAGGTGTACCCAATATTTATAAACAGGATATATGCAAAAATTAAAATTGCTTTACGCATTGGCTTATAAAAAACAAAGACACAAGATATCGTGTCTCTACGAAAATACGGTTTGAAATTGAATAACCTAAAAATGAGACACAAAGTATTGTGTCTCTACGGCTATTCGGAAAGAACCTTTGTTTTTTTGGCGGTATTTACCGGTTGAGGAATCTTTACGTAATAGCCTGTACCATCATAAACCCTTTTACGTGGATGTTCTTTGCAGGCATCGCTGCAGCAACCTTCCATTTTTTCGCCGCACTCATCGCATTGAGTAAAATGTTCATTACATTCAGGGTTGGCGCAGTTAATCATCTTTGGGGTTACCTTACCGCAATTAAAGCAGGTTGAAATTACTACAGGATTTACGCTGTTTACATCAACCGAGAGGCGGTTATCGAACACATAGCACTTACCATCAAAATCTTCGCCGCCTGCTTCTTTACCATATTTTATAATACCGCCATGCAGCTGATAAACATCATTAAAGCCTTCGTGCAATAACAAGGCAGAAGCTTTTTCGCATTTAATACCACCAGTACAATAGGTAACTACCTTTTTATCCTTATACTGAGCCAGCTCATTGATCATTGCGGGGAAGTCCCTGAAATTCTCTATATCAAGCGTTATTGCATTTTTAAACTTGCCCAGGTTATGCTCATAGTTGGAGCGTACATCCAATATCACCACATCTTCGGCATCTTTCATTGCCAAAAATTCCTTTGGCTCCAGATGCTTACCTGTTTTCTGTTGTGGGTTGATAATATTCGGGTCGCGGAGGCCTGAATGCACAATTTCGGTTTTGTAACGAACGTGCATTTTTACAAATGATGGGGTATCGACCTCATCAATCTTAAAATCAATATCTGCAAAGCGCGGATCTGCGTGAACAGTGTCCATATAGATTTTACAGGCTTCCGGCGAACCTGAAACAGTGCCGTTCAATCCCTCTTCGGCCACAATAATACGACCGGCTAAACCTAAGCTTTTACAGAATTTTAAATGATCGGCAGCAAATTGCTCCGCATCGGCTATTGTTGAATAACAATAGTAAAGTAGTGTATTATATTTTGCCATAACATTCATTGATACTGCTGCAAACAGTGTGAAATGAGGCGCAAAGATAAGGTTTTGAGCTGAAAGGTAAAAGGTTTTGAAGTCGGAATGCGAAATGTCGATTGCGGAAGTATTAGAAGCAATATGTTTTTACATTCCGCACTCGACATTTCGCACTCCGCATTTAAATTAATTCCCTAATTTTGCCCACTCAAAACCAATACACTATGTATAATACACTGAAACCTGTATTGCAACAGGAACTTACCGATATTGAAAATGCAGGTCTTTATAAACGCGAAAGAATTATAACATCTCCGCAGGGTGCTGATATTACTGTGCAGGGTGGTAAAGAAGTTATAAATTTTTGTGCCAATAACTATCTGGGCCTGTCAAACAACCCGAAAGTTATCGCGGCAGCAAAAGCGGCAATGGATACGCATGGTTACGGATTATCATCCGTAAGGTTTATTTGCGGTACACAAGATATACATAAAGAACTTGAAAAAAAGATAGCTGAGTTTTTAGGAACTGAGGACACTATTTTATATGCAGCCGCATTTGATGCCAATGGCGGTGTTTTTGAACCCTTGTTTAACGAGCAGGATGCCATTATATCTGACGAGCTAAACCACGCTTCAATTATCGACGGTGTGCGCTTATGCAAAGCCCAGCGTCAGCGTTATAAGCATGATGATATGGCTGATCTGGAAGAAAAACTTAAGGCTACTGCAGATTGCCGTCACCGGATAATTGTTACCGATGGCGCTTTCAGCATGGATGGCACTATTGCACAGCTTGATAAAATTTGCGCCCTGGCAGAACAATACAATGCTTTGGTGATGATTGATGAGAGCCATTGCTCCGGCTTTATGGGCAAGACCGGGAGAGGCACCCATGAACATCATGGTGTGATGGGTAAAATTGATATTATTACGGGTACATTAGGTAAGGCTTTGGGCGGTGCGTCTGGTGGTTTTACATCTGGCTGTAAAGAAATTATCGATATGCTTCGCCAGCGTTCGAGGCCATATTTATTCAGTAATACCCTTGCACCTTCCATAACAGGGGCTTCAATTGCAGTATTAGATATGCTGAGCGAAACCACCAATCTGCGCGACAAATTGGAAAGCAATACACAATATTTCCGCCAGAAAATGACAGAGGCCGGTTTTGATATCAAGCCGGGTGTACACCCAATTGTGCCTGTTATGCTATATGAGGCCAAGCTGGCACAGGAATTTGCAGCAAAAATGCTGGAAGAAGGTATTTATGTGATTGGTTTTTATTACCCGGTAGTTCCACAAGGGAAAGCACGTATCAGGGTGCAGATCTCAGCAGCACATGAAACTGAACATCTTGACAAGGCTATTGCAGCATTTACCAAGGTTGGGAAAGAATTGGGAGTGATAAAATAATACGTATAGATTTCTTATATTTGTACGTACATATCTTCAATAATATGAAATTGACCTTAAATATTGAACCAGGATTAATAAGTCGGATCAAAGAAGTTGCAAAAAAAAGAAACACAAGCGTTTCGAAAATTGCAGAAAACATCTTCAAAAAAGAAATTGAAAGTGATGGGGAACCTTTTAGGATGAAAAGTATGGATGAATTATCTGATTGGGTTAAAGCATTTACCATTTCAAAGGATCCGATTCCTGATTTCGATCATAAAGCTGAATACCATAAGCATTTAGATGAAAAGTACGACTTGTGAAAAAGATTTTTCTTGATAGTGATATTATACTGGATGCGCTATTAAAAAGGCCTGGACATTTTTTGCCGGCTATGAATATCATAAGCCTGGCAAACATCAATTTCAAATTGGTAACATCATCTGTCGTATTTGTTAATGTACATTATTTTCTTGATAAATTTGACAGAGCAAGCAAATTTCCATTATTAATAAAACTTAGGTCCGTTATTTCAGTAATAGAAATAGGAGAAACCATAATAGATTTGGCATTGAAAAGTCGTCTGAATGATTTTGAAGATGCCGTTCAATATTTTGCAGCACTAAATGCCAATGTAGATGCCATCATTACAAGAAATATAAAAGATTACAAACAAGCTTCTATACCGGTTTTAACAGCCGAACAATTTTTAAAAACACTATAATGCAAGCCCAAATAGATCAATATACCACCGAAATAAATGCTTTTTCGCCAGCCAATGCTGAGGAGCTGGAAGCATTCCGGATAAAATTTTTAGGAACAAAAGGAATTATTAAAGACCTGTTTGAGCAATTTAAAAATGTTGGTCCTGAAGAAAAACGCACTTTCGGTAAAGTGCTTAACCAGTTTAAACAACTGGCCGAAGCAAAATATAACGAACTAAAAGAAGCTACGGATTTAGGACTTAAGACTCAAGACTTAGGCCTTGATCTAACTTTACCGGGTGATGGCTTTGCAGTAGGTTCCCGTCACCCGCTATCTTTGATCCGTACAGAGATCATTGATATTTTTAAACGCTTAGGTTTTGTTGTAGCCGAAGGCCCAGAAATTGAGGATGACTGGCATAATTTCTCCGCTTTAAACTTCCCGGAAGAACACCCGGCGAGGGACATGCAGGATACTTTCTTTATCAAGAAAAATCATGGTAAGGATGATATAGCTTTGCGTACACATACCTCATCGGTACAGGTGCGGATGATGGAAAATGGCAAACCACCGTTCAGGGCTATTATGCCGGGCAGGGTTTACCGTAACGAAGCTATATCAGCACGTGCGCACTGCTTTTTTCACCAGGTTGAAGGCTTGTATATTGATGAGAATGTTTCTTTCTCCGACTTGAAGCAAACGCTTTATCACTTTGTGCAGGAGCTTTATGGCGAGGGTACAAAGGTACGTTTTCGTCCGTCGTACTTCCCGTTCACAGAACCATCAGCTGAGATGGATATATCCTGCACTATTTGCAAAGGTGCAGGCTGTAACATGTGCAAGTACACTGGTTGGGTAGAAATACTTGGCTGCGGCATGGTTGATCCCAACGTTTTGGAAAACTGCGGCATTGACAGCGCTAAATTTACCGGCTTTGCTTTTGGCATGGGTATAGAAAGAATTGCCAACTTAAAATATGTTATACGTGATCTGCGTTTATTCTCTGAAAACGATGTTCGTTTTTTAAAGCAATTTCAGGCAGACATTATATGAAGAAATTATCACTGTTAACCATTCTTTGCGTGACCTTTTTTTCCTGCGGAAAGGGCGGAGATGCAATACCTAATGTTGGCGTAAATTTCCAGGCATCCATAACCGATCCGCGATTAAGCGCATTGCATGTGGCAGGTGGTGCAGTTTTAATAAGCGGATATGGTGTGGCGGGTTTAATACTTTATCGCGAACCCGACGGAACCTATGCAGCTTATGACCGTTGCAGCAGCTATATGCCACAAAACCATTGTGCTGTAACCCTCGATCCTTCTGGCTTTACAGTTACCGATCCGTGCAGCGGATCGAAATTCTCATTGGCAGACGGTACCCCGGTAAAGGCTCCTGCTACACGGGCTTTGAAGGCATATAGTATAAATGTCAGTAATTTTGAGATATTTGTATCTAATTGATACATGGAAGCCGATAAAATAAAAGAAAGCATTAAGCGGGCAGCGCAAGACCTGTTCCGGAAATTCGGTTATCATAAAACCAGTGTTAACGAAATAGCCAAACGGGCCAAGATAGCCAAAGCCACTATTTATAAATATTTTAACAGCAAGGAGGATGTTTTGCATTCGTTGCTGATGGATTATATTAAATTAAGTGTTGACGACCTGATCCATCAAAACACTCCTGAAATGGATGAGGAGGCACATTTAAATATCCTCATCATGAAAACCTGCCGACTCAGCTATACTGTGTGTAATGAGTTTATAGGCTGGGATTTTATCCGCGAATCAACCAACTCCCAGGATTTTTTAAAGAACCTTTCGAATGAGCTGGAAGAAATGCTGGTAAGCGTTTTTTCGCAGCTTAGCGGTATCCGTAAACACGAAACCTATTTGCAGCGCCTGCGTTTTTTAATAAAATGCAGCAAAAGCATTGTGTTCAGCTTTGCCTTTACCTCGGTAAGCGACTCGGATGTGCGTAAAAATTTTGTTTCATTTCAGAAAGAAATTCTTCCCTACCTGGTTAAGGCAGCAATTACCATCTAATTTCGGAAGTCGGAATTTCGATTTCGGAATTGTTAAGTTATCGTCATAGATACTCAAAGCAAAAAACTTCTAAATAAAATTTGCATAATCAATTTAAAAACATTTACTTTGAATAACAAAGTACTTTTAAGTGGAAGAAAAAGAAATTCAAAATGAACTGGCCTCCATCCGCAGCCTGATGGAGCGTTCATCAAAGTTCATATCCCTAAGCGGCCTCTCCGGAATATTGGCAGGAGTATATGCACTAATTGCTGCTGGCTTAGCATATAACATAGTTTACAGCGGAAGCTCAAGGGTTTATACAAGAATAAACCTTCATACAGATCCGGTCCCACTATACAATTTAATCGCTATAGCAGCCGTTACGTTGCTGCTATCGGTAGTTACCGGGGTGATATTAACAACCAAAAAGGCGAAACGAAAAGGCCAGCCGGTTTGGGGGAAAATAAGCCAGTCATTATTGTTTCACATGGCCACACCCTTAGTAACAGGAGGAATAGTTATACTTATCTTTCTTTTCCGTGGCTATTACGGTATTGTGGGGCCAACCTCACTCATCTTCTATGGCCTCTCCCTGGTAAGCGCAAGTAATTTTACTTTTACCATGGTAAAATACCTTGGCATTTGCGAGATAATTTTAGGGTTAATTGCCGCTTGCTTACCCGGCTATGGTTTGTTATTTTGGGCGATTGGTTTTGGCGTGCTGCATATTGTATACGGCAGCATGATGTACTTAAAATACGATAGGTGAAAGTCCCCTTTGATAAACTTGACAAAGCATTTGAGAACCGGCTGAGGTTACAGATCATGAGCGTGCTGATGGTGAACGACCGCTATGATTTTAACTCTCTTAAAGAACTGTTGAACACTACCGACGGTAACCTGGCATCGCATCTGAAAGGGCTGGAGAAAGAGGAATACATCATTGTACATAAAACATTTTTAGGGCGAAAGCCAAATACTACTTATGAATCGACAGAAAGAGGAAAAAAAGCATTTAAACAGCATTTGGATGCTTTGGAACAATTAATTAAACAACAAAAGAGTAGCTAATTTTTTTATCCACACACTTTGAAATACAAAGTACTTTTAAATAAACAATCATGACAGAACAAATTGAAGAAAAACGTGGCTTTATGCACTGGTTAAAGGAATCGGTAACCGTAAAGCTGGCCTTTATTGGGTTTCTTATTCTGGTGCTCCTAATCCCTTCATCACTGGTGGAAAACCTGATCAGAGAACGAGCAACGCGACAGGAAGAAATGATGAAGGATGTATCAGATAAATGGTCGGCCAGCCAATTGATCCGGGGACCAGTATTAACAATCCCGTATAAAAAGCATGTTAAATACCTGGACGATTCGCAGAAGGAAGCGGAGAAAGATGTGATGGAGAATTTGTACGTATTGCCTGATAACCTTCATATTAAAGCGGGGTTAAAGACAGAGATCCTGCATCGTGGAATATTTGACGTGGTGGTTTACAATACCATTGTAAGGGTTTCGGGGAATTTTGCACCTGCTGATCTAAACGCACTTAATTTATCGGCTACTCAACTGCTTCCAGAAAAAGCCCGCATCGCATTTAGCATTTCCGATTTGAAAGGCTTAAAAACAAACCCTGTAATAAACGCAGCAGGACAATCGTCACAAGCCGAACCTATTTTTGACGCCCATTCTCCTTTTAACAGTGGCTTGCAGGCCAATGTTAACTTAACGACTAAAGCAGGTGAGATTCCTTTTGATTTTACGCTGGATTTAAAAGGCAGCCAGGAATTAAGCTTTTTACATCTTGGAAAAACAACCGATGTTGAAGCAAAAGGAAACTGGAGCAGTCCGAGTTTTGACGGACGTTATTTACCTGATACCCGCGTAGTAGTTAGCGGCGGATTCTCGGCAAAATGGCGCATGTTATATTATAACAGGCCCTACCCGCAACAATGGGTTGGTAATGATACTTTATTAAGTGATAATAAAAAGGAGGCCGATGCATCATTTGGTGTAAAGCTGCGCTTACCGGTTGATCAGTATCAAAAAACTACGCGTACCAGCAAATATGCATTACTGATAATAATGCTGACATTCATTTCACTTTTTCTTACCGAGGTTATCCGTAAACAAAAGGTCCATGTATTTAATTACCTGCTAATAGGCGCTGCAATGATCATTTATTATTCGCTTTTGCTCTCGTTTTCTGAGCAAATTGGTTTTAACCCGGCTTACCTGGTAGCATCAGTTGCAACCGTAGGACTTATTACCACGTTTATTGGCTCCCTGCTTAAAAATCTGAACGCAGCCTTGCTCTTTGGTTTTATTTTATCGGTGTTTTATGTTTTCATTTTTGTGATCATCCAGTTGGAAGATTTTGCACTGATAATTGGCAGCGTGGCCTTATTTATTATTGTAGGGATGCTGATGTATTTCTCACGCAAGATCAATTGGGACAAGCAGTAAAACATATACAAAACGTGTTTAGCGATTGAACCTTTAAAGGATAGTCGCTAAATATGTTATACAAAGTAAAATATTAAAGATGAAAACAGAGGCATCGATTTCAGCAAGGCAATGGTGGTTTCACAAAAGAATTACATACAACAAAGGGCTCATTATCGCTGGCATTGTCGCTTTCCTGCTGTATTGTATACTTGGCCAACTAATAATTGCACCGCGTGGAGATTTTGAGGTAACGTTGTTTACAACCTTTTTCCAGGGATTCGCTTATTTATTTATGATAGGAATTGCCAACGCTTTTTACTCTTTAGGATGGATCATGGATATATCGTTCAACAAAAACGATGATCTGCGTTTTAGGGAAAGGCTTTTTGCTTTAGGCTATTGGTTCTCTATTTCTTTACCTATTTTATTAATTCTTAGTATAATGATCAGATTTCTTATTTGGGGGGAATAAAACGAATAAAAGTTGAAGTATCGGCAACCTCAAATGAATTAAAGAAAATTTAACAAAAAAAACATAATACCAATTTGGTTTTTGGTATATAATTACTTTAATTTGCATTAAAAGTCATTTTATCATGAGCAGAGAGCTACTTGAATTTTCGGACATGATTGATGCGCAATTTGATATAACAGTAGTTGAGCCGGATGATTTTTGGCAAATGATAATAAATATGTTTATCTGATTGTGGATTACTTACCCCTCCGTTAACTGTGTCCACACAGTCAACCACAACTCATTTTGCCCGAATTAAACCAGATGTTTGTTAAGACTTGTGCTGAAGAAGTCTGTGAGGACACAGACTTTGGGTGAGGGATTGACGTGAATATTGCTTGTATAGTTTACTCACCCGGTCGTTGCTTCGCGCGACCTGCCCTCTCTTCCGCAAGCGGGAAAAGGGGCTGAAAAATGAAAGCTCTATTAACATTGCAACTTTACAACCTTTCAACATTACAACAACTACAACACTTACAACTTCTCCAACCCTTTACAACCTCCAACAAAACCCCTACCTTTGCAGGCTGATGAATCAAGTTGCTAAAAAGAAGTTTTTTGAAGATGTTACCATTATTGACATTGCCGAAGAGGGCAAGGGTGTAGGCAAAGCCGACGATTTTGTGCTTTTTGTGGATAAAGCCGTACCCGGTGATATCGCCGATGTGCAGGTTTACCGCAGCAAGAAGAATTTTGGCGAAGGTAAAATAGTTGAGCTTAAACAGGCATCCGAATATCGCACTCAACCATTTTGCGAGCATTTCGGTACTTGCGGCGGCTGTAAATGGCAACATATGACCTATGAGGCCCAACTAAAATTCAAGCAAAAATCTGTAGCCGATGCTTTAACGCGTTTGGCTAAGATTGATATTGAAGGCATGCTGCCTATTGTGTCCTCCCCTGCTGATAAATATTACCGCAATAAACTGGAATATACCTTCAGCAACAAACGCTGGCTGTATGATGGTGAGAACCGCGACAATGAAGAATTAAATATGAATGCGCTGGGTTTTCATATCCCAGGCAGGTTTGATAAAATACTTGATGTAAACCATTGCTGGTTACAGGCTGAACCATCAAATACTTTACGCAACAGCATCCGCGAATTTGTAATTCAACAAGGATACAGCTTTTATGACCTTAAAGCGCATACCGGCGCGTTACGAAATCTGATAGTACGTACCTCATCAACAGGGGAGGTAATGGTGATAGTGGTTTTTGCTTATGCTGATGAGGAAGAAGTAAACAAGCTGATGAGTTATATTGATAGTAATTTCCCTGAAATTACATCGTTGCTCTACATCATCAATGAGAAAAAGAACGATACTATTTTTGACCAGGATGTGATTGCCTTTAAAGGACCGGAATATATCCACGAGGAAATGAACGGGATAAAGTTCCGCATCGGGCCAAAATCGTTTTATCAGACTAACTCTATCCAGGCATTAAAACTGTATGAAATAGCCCGCGATTTTGCAGGCTTTATAGGCGATGAGCTGGTTTATGACCTTTATACAGGCGCAGGTACCATTGCCAACTTCATTGCAGGGCATGTACGCGAGGTTGTGGGTGTGGAATATGTGCCTTCAGCCATTGAGGATGCTAAGATCAACTCGGCCATCAACAATATCACCAATACAAAATTTTATGCAGGTGATATGAAAGATGTATTGGTTGCTGATTTTGTGGCAGAACATGGTAAACCGGATGTGATCATCACCGATCCGCCACGCGCAGGGATGCACCCTGATGTAGTTGCCCGGTTAATGGAGATTGAGGCGCCGAAAATTGTATATGTAAGCTGTAATGCAGCCACACAGGCGCGTGATCTGCTGGTATTGAAAGAGAAATATGATACCGCAAAAATTCAACCTGTTGATATGTTTCCGCATACGCAGCATGTGGAAAATGTGGTGTTGCTGGTGTTGAGATAGTTCATGCTAGAAAAGTCCATGGACCATAGTCCATAGTAAGGAAAAAACAGGAGTATAATAATCCACTGAAAAGATCATATAATCCTTAAATCAGGCGAACGGCGAAGCCCTCTTGAACACCTTTAAAAACAAACACCATGTGAAAAATCATGGTTCAAAGAATCAGTGAAATCAAAAAATCGGTGCAATCAAAAATAATAATATGGAACCGGAAGAACTTTTAAACGAAGATAGAAATAGCAATGACGGGGCTAAAAAGGAAAGTCCGCTGGTGAGTTTGGAGAAGGATTTGAAATTTTTTAATGAGTCTATCCGCGAGGTAGCTGTTGAAATAATGATGGAAGGGCTTTCCAATTATCCTATTTTCATTGCTCATCAGCACGAATTAGCTTTAGGCGAGTTGATACTCGACCGCTTGGATCTCAATACCGAATGGAGTATCCATGCATCAACCCTTGAAGAGTTTGTAGAAAAGGGTGTGATAAAAGAAATACTGAAAGAGCGCTTTATCAGCAGTTACAAAAACCCTAACGATTTTATGTGCGTGTTTGTGATA
>Ga0206904_1048_pt1 | contig 33247 bp, 35 predicted proteins | sample Alteio_BWOrgHeat_42_FD_152981 | JGI IMG/M metagenome (GOLD analysis project Ga0206904, IMG submission 152981) | Enriched cells from forest soil in Barre Woods Harvard Forest LTER site, Petersham, Massachusetts, United States -... | ecosystem: Environmental > Terrestrial > Soil > Temperate forest >...
GGAAGCGCTGATCGGCGATATTCCCCAGCCTGATACACTGGATTATGAAGTGTTTAAAGAAGAGTTGTATAAATCCTATGCGGAAACCCGGATCTGTCCCGTAGTAATCATGCAGAAACGAAGTACAATCGACAATAACTGGCCCGACAATTATTCCGAAGAGAATAAATTCCGGCCGGAAGCGACGGCTTGTTTGCAGCAATTCCTGAATGCCCATCAGTACCGCCAGGTATGGGAGAATGATTTTTTCAAAATGTATTTACCTGTCGCGAAATCCCCGCCGGTTGCGAAAAACAGTGCACGTTGAATCATATCATTTAATTCTTACTTTACAGTATGGAAAAGCCTCTCATTCCGCTGAATGAAAAAGAAAGGCTCGCTGCACTCCGGGAATATCATATCCTGGATTCAGAAGCCGGGAAAGAATTCGACGACATCACCCAACTGGCTTCTGAAATCTGTCAAACGCCGATTTCGCTGATCACGCTGATCGACGATCAACGACAATTATTCAAAGCGGGAACTGACCTCCGTGGAAATGAACTGCCCCGCGATCTTGCGTTCTGTTCCCACGCGATTAATCATCCGCTGGATCCGTTCATTATTGAAGATATGCGTGCCGACCAACGCTTTGCCGACCATCCACTGGTAACGGGAGATCCGCATGTGGTTTTTTATACGGGTATTCCGTTGACGAATCCGGAGGGTTACCCGCTCGGAACGCTTTGTGTACTGGACAAAAAGCCGAAAAAACTCACCGACGGGCAGATCCGTTCCCTGCAGATTCTGGCTAAACAGGTGATTCAGTTGTTCGAACTCAGAAAAGCCAATTTTCGCCTCAAGGCAATGAAAGAAAGCCTGGAAACAAGAAATGAGGAGCTGCAACAGTTTGCCTATGTGGTTTCGCATGATATCAAATCACCGCTTTCCAGCATCGTGCTTTCCAGTGAAATGTTGCGGGAAAATTTTGGCGATACCATCGACGAAGGAAATGATCAATTGCTCAATGTGCTGAACCGGGCGTCGTATAAAATCAGGAATCTGGTAGACGGCATTCTGGCTTATTACCGGGCAGAACAGGCGTTGAGCGAAGGGGCAGAATCATTTCTGCTCACCCCGTTTTTGCATTCGATCATCGAGTTGCTCAGGTTAAATCCCGGCACAGATATCCGGCTGCCGGAAGAAGGGGCCAGCTTATACATGAACAAAACCGCGCTGGAACAGATCCTCGTGAACCTGCTTCAAAACGCTCTGAAATATACTGACAAACAAACACCCCGGATCGATATCCGGTTTTCGGAAGATGAGATAAATTATTATTTTATTGTGACCGACGACGGCCGGGGTATTTCCCCGGACGAGCAGGAAAAAATATTTGAATTGTTTACTACCCTGGGTATTCGCGACCGGTTTGGAACGCAGGGAACCGGTATCGGGCTCTCTACGGTCAAAAAACTGGTAGAGAAAATGGAGGGTAAAATAAAAGTGCGCTCAACACCGGGGAAGGGATCCGAATTTTCATTTCATATAAAGAAAGACACCAGTCAACCCTCATTTCAAGCCGGATGAAATTTGCAAAACAACTGTTACTGTACGCTGCAATGATTCTCATTTTCGGCGCGTTGATTTTTTATCTTCTTCACACCGGCAAAACCCTGGATCATGCATTGCCACTTGTTCAGAAATTAGCGAATGAGGCAGCGTCTGAACGCGGCCTGTTTGGAAATATTTTTCAAACCAACCTGCAGGAGGCTCTCCCGCAACTCCTGTTGCAGGTTATTGTTATCATCGCAGCCACCCAGTTACTCGGCTCTTTATTTAAAAAAATCGGGCAGCCTTCTGTGATCGGAGAAACGGTGGCCGGAATTATCCTTGGACCTTCCTTACTTGGACTTTTATTTCCCCGGGTTTTTCATTTTTTATTTCCGGTGGCATCACTTCCGAACCTGCGCTTCCTGAGCCAGATCGGCCTGATCCTGTTTATGTTTATTGTTGGTATGGAACTGGATACCCGGCTGTTGCGAAAGCAGGCCTTTGAAGCGCTTGTCATCAGTCACGCAAGCATACTCATTCCATTTAGCCTGGGCGTTGGTCTTTCGTTGTATTTATACGGGATCTACGGTGGGGAACAAACCGATTTTTTTTCATTTGCATTATTCATGGGTATTGCAATGAGTATTACCGCGTTTCCTGTGCTGGCGAGGATTATACGTGACCGTAAATTAACGGATACCCGGCTGGGCATACTGGCTATCACCTGTGCCGCTTCGGATGATGTAACAGCCTGGTGTCTGCTGGCACTCCTGATAGCGCTGATCCGTTCCGGATCCGGAATGAACGGACTGGTCATAATCTGTATGGTTTTACTATATGCATTTATCATGCTGGTACCGGTTCGTCTGTTGCTGAAAAAGATCCAGGCATCTTATGAACAGGGGAAAATCGGGTACAATAGTCTGATGGCGGTTATGTTTACATTCCTGTTGCTTTCGGCCTGGTGCACGGAGGTGATTGGTATCCATGCATTGTTCGGTGCCTTTCTGGCGGGCATCGTAATTCCGAAAAACGATACCATGCAAAAGCGGATCATTGACCGGATCAGCGATGTAAGCCTCGTTATGCTGCTTCCGCTTTTTTTTGTATATACCGGATTGAGAACCCATGCCGGCGTTCTGAACACCGGCTCGCTCTGGATAAGTTTCAGCCTGATCCTGATCTGTGCCGTTGCCGGCAAGTTCGGAGGGAGCACTCTCGTAGCCAAAGCACTTGGACAAAGCTGGCGGGATAGTCTTTCGATCGGAGCGCTCATGAATACCCGCGGGCTTATGGAACTCATCGTTTTGAATATCGGATACGATATGGGTATACTGAGTACTGAAATTTTCTCCATGATGGTCCTGATGGCCCTGATCACAACCATGATGACAAGCCCCCTGCTTGACTGGATCGGCAGGAAGGTGAATTAGCTTCCCACGACTTGAACCAGATTCATCTGAAACTTCATAAAAGTCTGCGCGCCGGAAAAAATTTTACCGTTTACAGTAGTGTTACCTGGGAGGATTTGATATTTTATTTCAATGTGAATGCGGGGATTTTTGCGCGGATCGATCATGAGCAGGAATTTGATCAGGGGGGCGGACGAAATGCGGAACGATTTTTTCAGATGTTCTCCCATGATCTCCGTAATCATCTCCATCATGCAAACGCCGGGAAGAACGGGCTGACCGGGAAAATGCCCTTTGAATATGGCATGACCGGCATGAAGTAATACCTCCGCCTGAACCTGGTTTTCAGATTCGGTAGTCGATTGGATAGTATAGAGATCATGGAGTAGCAATCGCTGATATTTTTTTCAACCCGATTGAAAAATTAAAATTCAGGTGCTGAATCGAAATACTGTCCGGCGATTCACCTGCAGAATTTCCAATAAAAAAAGCTTCCATTACAGGCTTTTTATCAGACGCCCTCTGCATTTTCACAAGCCTTCCGCAATTTGGATCCGTAATATAATAATTTACTCCTTTTGACTGGGGAAATGCATAATAAACCAGGCCACTGTCAGTCAGCGCATCCTGTTTAACACTGTCCATATTTCGGAACATGATCAGTTCAAAATCCTTACGGAGTGTTATTATCACTGCTTTTTTATTCATGGCGGGTGCAATCTGGTAAACGTGGAAACCGGTATCCGCGCCAAAACCAAAATCAAAAAATGTGAATCCCAACTCATTCGTAAATACGATCCGGCTGCTGCTATCTGGCATCCGTTTAATAATCAGCAGGCCGCTGAGATATTTTCCGACAACATCCACCGATGTTTTGTAAACGGCATGTTCAAATACCGGTTTAAATTTCCGGATGCAGAGTGGATCCGTTGGGATTCTTTGCATATGCCGGTATTGATTGCATGAAAAATTCAGGCAGCCCCAGCTAAGGAATATTAAAAACAGAATCCGGGATCGGCGCATTGATTGATTTATTCTGAAAATGAATCATCGTCTGGTCGCCGGAATTTTCATATATCCCGATCGAAGCGGCCGAATAATCCTTTTTATCAAGGACAATATTAATATTTTTATAGAGCTCCTTCAGGTTCTTTGCCTGCGGCTTTAATTCGATGAGATAAGATCCGCCGTTTTCAAAAATGCGGGATTGAAAATCGGGATTGTTCAGCATATTACCATCCACACAATCCAGAAGAATGCGGTTCACCTGCTGGAAAACTTTATTGGAACCCGCGGATATTTTATTTTCTTTCTGTCCATCCTTAATGAATATTTTTCCGGCATTCAGGATCATCAGGTAGGGATAGGGCCTGATATATTCCATCCGCATTTTGTCTTTTTTCTGAAACCAGAATTTCCCGGAAGAGCTGATTTTTTCAGAGAGCATGGTAAGTGTTTTCTCCTGACTGAAATCAGATTGAATGGATACCGTTGAGGCCGTTGCCCTGCCGAAGGAAACTTTAAATGATTCCGGATTGTTCACAAGCGCATAGCCTGGATATTGGGCCAGACTATGAAAATAACAGAACATAAAACCGGCCAGGATCAGGGTCCTAATCATAGGGACTCAAATTAATCATTTTATCCAGTCGCACGATCCGGTACCCATTCTCCCGGGTGCTTTTTAACAGTCGCGGTAAGATGCGGCTGGTGATTTCAGGAGTATCATGTAAAAGCAGGATGGCACCGGGTTTTAAACGGTTAATAATTCGATTGATGAGCCGGTCATCGTTTTTAATAATCGTGTCGAATGAGCGGATGGACCAGCCGATCGAAATAAAACCACCGCTAACCACGGCTTTTTTGAGGTTCGGATTGGTAACCCCGTAGGGAGGACGGAAAAACCGGGGTGACAGGCCCGTACTATTTTTACAGACCCGGTTGGTATCCACGATGTCCTGAAGCATCCGCCGGGAACTGAACAGATCGAAAAAGCGATGATGTGAAAAACTATGGTTGCCAATGATATGTCCTTCCTGCGGAATCCGTTTCAAAACGGATTCATTTGCCACCATATTTTTCCCGATGCAAAAAAAAGCAGCTTCCACCTGATGCTCCCTCAGAATATCCAGGATCACCATTGTCTTATCAGCAACCGGACCATCATCGAAACTCAGGGCAATTATTTTTTCTTTTGTTTTTGCTGAGCAAACGGATTTCATAAAGAATCCCATGCGGATAAAATAACTGCCGCAGAAAAGAACGGATACATAGAGCAGCAGGAGCCAGCCATAGGCCGGACTGCCGATATTCAGGTAGCGGTCGGCCCATATCCAGACGAGGATGAGTATGATCGAAAATATATTGAATGCCCGGTTAGTCAAGCGCACTGATTAAAATGAAACTATGATGTTCGTTTCCGTTTTGGTTATGTAGAAGAATCTGTCTGATCGGGAACCTGATACCGGACATCCAGGCCGGTGCGTTTTGTTCCTTCAATAAAAGTGCAGCGAGCCAAAGCCCAAACCCGGCTGCCGTCGGATAATCCCCGCAGAGTGATTTGTACGGGAAACAGGCTTTACCCCGGAATACCGAATTCAGAAGATGGTTTTCCGGTTCATCCATTTTCTTATTACCGGTATGCGGGGTAAGAATTAAATCCATATCACGCATGGATAAACCGTTTTCATCCAGGAAATTTCCAATGGCATGTTCTACAGCACCTACACTTTCCGGTTCGTACAGGGTTTGCACATCCTGCAGGCAGGCCTGCGGACTGCCTCCGGGCTGACTTTCCAGCAGGAAAAATGCAGCGCCCTCACCGGCGATATTCCGGCCCTCTTCGCCCGTTTTTTTATACAACCCGAACCGGCTCAGGATAGCATGACGGTCGTCGGTGATTTCATCAACGGCACCTATTAAAACCGGGCCTGAGCCTTCCTGTAAAAGCATCATGGCTTCTGTCAATGCATTTTCAAATGAAAAAGCACGATGTACAATTGTATTATTATAATTATGGCATTTCAGCAACAGAGCGATCTGCGCACCTACCGTATTATGCGTGGACTGAATAAAAGCCGTCGGGCTCAGCATTTTTTCTTCGAACTCAATCATCCTTCGCAGGAATGAGGAACTGTCTTCCAGGCAGCCATAAGCCGTTGCGGTCAGGATAGCGGCGGGATTTTCAACATTGCCATTCCGAAGACAGGTGATCGCAGCCGCTACCCCCATCCTGACGATACGGCTCATCCGGCGGATCATTTTGCTATCCACGAACCGGTCATAATCGGGTTCAACGGATTTAAAATAGTTTTCAGTTGTACTGATCCGGGATGAAAAAAACGCATCCGGATTGAGGCTGTGTTGGGGCGATATATTTCCAGTGGAGCGGATATAAACCTTCATGGGATGAATTAGGCGGCGGAAAAAATTAGGGACGAGCAATTGCCACCGAATCCAAATGAATTCGATAACACATTTTGAATACGCTGGTGTTTCATGAGCCGGGTAACCGGGTGAAACGAAAATTCTTTCATCGGCGTTTCAAACCTGAGATTCGGAAAAATAATTCCATGCTGAATAGCGAGAATGGAATAGACAGCTTCCACGGCACCGCTTGCACCCAGGGTATGGCCTGTATATGCTTTGGTGGAACTCATTTTCGGGAATGCCGGATCAAATAAAAGCCGGATGGCCGTTCCTTCGGCTATATCATTGTTTTGTGTTCCCGTTCCGTGCAGATTTATATAATCAATATCGGTTGCTTTCATCCCGGCTTTATCCAATGCGCCTTTCATGGCCAGGAATGAGCCGGTGCCTTCAGGTGAAGAGGCGGTTTGATGATAGGCATCATTGGCGTTGGCATATCCCCGAAGCATCGCATATGGGTTTTTATTCAGCATACGCATTCCTTTTTCAGAGGCCAGCAGGAGATAGGCAGATCCTTCTCCAAGGTTGAGCCCTCGCCGGTTTTCATCGAAAGGCTGGCAGGGCTCCTTATCCAGGATCATCAGTGTATTGAATCCATTCAGTGTAAATCGTGTAAGCGCATCGGCGCCGCCGACCAGTGCAAAATCCAACAGGCCCGCACGTATCAGCCGGGCGCCCGTAAAAATTGCATTGGCAGACGATGAGCAGGCCGTGCTGACGGTACTAACAAAATGCCGGATACCCAGGAAATCAGCCACCAGTTCCGTAACGGCACCGCATTCGTGATGAACAACCTGCGACAATTTACCCGCTGCCGGATTCTTCGAAAACTGTTTAAAGAATTCTTCCGTCTTGTCCATGCCGCCTACGGTATTGGCGGATATAAATCCGGTACGGGATGAATCGGGTTTGTCCCATCCCGCGTCCAGCAGAGTTTCCCTTGCTGCAATGGCACTCAGTAATGCCGTCCGGGGATATCGGGCAGAAAGGCCGGTTAAATTTGCGAGTTCTTCGTTACTGCGGTTCACTTCACCGACTGGCAACTCAGCCGCATGGGCAGATTGAAGCCATCGCATTTTCCCGATGCCCGCTTTTTCTGTTACCAGCGACTGGAGATTTGAACCGGTGTCCATCCCGATGGCGGATACGACGCCGATACCGGCAATCAGCACGGGGGCACTCATGGAGAAATCTTTACAATTCCGCTGTTTGCGGTAATATAATCAGCCATGGTCCGGATGGAATGAAACACCCTGGGCCCGTCTTCCGCATTCGATAATTTTATGTTGTATTCCTGTTGCAGCAAAACGATCAGTTCCAGTGCATCAATGGAATCAAGCCCGATCCCTTCTACAAAAAGAGGCTGGTCATCGCCAATATTTTCCGGTTTCAGGTCCTTCAGGTTCAATCGCTCAATAACCTGTTCTTTCAGCTTCTGTTTTAAATTATCCATTTTCGGGCTGGTTCAATTTATTTAGGTGTTCTGCTGTAAAAGGCATCGCATTTCCCGGATTATCCGTTTCTATTAAGTAAAGGATGGCGCGGTATTCTTCTTGCAAAATCTCCACCCAGCCACAGATGCAGGATTTGATGAGATTTTTCTCAAATAAACCATTTACATATTCAGTCATAAAATTACCATCGAACTGCTTAAATACAAAAAATGCATTTTCACCCTTAAAACGATGACGGATGGAGATTTCCCCGATCACGATATTGGGTAAGGTATAAACAAATAACGCAGGACTGGCGCCGGCCTGAATGGTTTTGACATATTTAAGATCCACATCCAGGCTTGCATTCGCATTGCTGAGTACCAGTCCTGTTTCGGTTTCACTTAATTTATTTTCAGGATTCCGGTTTTTCAACAGGATCTCCGCAGCGAGAAATCCGAGTTTAGAAAGCGAGTCCATTTTGTGAAATTTCGGATAGGCAATTTCAATATGTGCGTAAACGGCATTCAAAAAAACCTCCGCTGTTCCGGGACTTTCAAAAATAACTCGTCCATTCTGGTAAACCCGGTTTGCGGAAATCAAACAGGAAGAGATAATATATCGTTCAGTTTGCAAATTAATCGGATCAGGTTTTAAGTGAATTCGGCAACAGGCTGTCACGATAACTGATCATGGAAGCAAGCCGGTGCAAACCGGTTTTATGATTTTTTACGTAGGGGTTTTCGAGATCCCATACATAACCGGCCAGTACGGAACAGATCTGGCTCTTGATCAGCTCGTCCTGATCGTTGGCAAAGAAAATCGTATCGAGGGTTCCCTCGTACCAGGCCATTACATAGGATCTGAATGTATCGACGCCCTGCATCATCACTTTCATGTATTCTTTTTCCCAGTCAATGTCGCGGCCATTTAATTTTTCAACAACGAGTTTTCCGGCGATCTGGCTGGAAACCGTTGCCAGCGTTACACCGGAAGAAAATACGGGATCCAGGAATTCGGTTACATTTCCGGTGAGTACAAAACCATCGCCGAAAAAACGATCAGTGGTGGAAGACCAGGATTCCAGCACACGTGGTTCAAATAAAAACTCAATGTCTTTAAATCTTTCTTTCAGATAAGGTTCATCCGCGATCATCGCACGGAGTTGCTGTTCAGTGCTGCCGGAATAGGAATTGAAAAACGAAGGATCGCCGACAAATCCCAACGATGTAACACCCGTTGCGAAAGGTATGATCCATATCCAGATACCGGGTTTGTGGACTACGATGGTGATGCGATTAGGTTCATCCGACATTTCCCTGCGCAGATCCACAGTATGCGTGAATAAAGCCTTTCGTGGCGGCAGGTTGGAGGGCCTGTCCAACTTGAAAAGTTTCGGAATCACCCGGCCGTATCCACTACCGTCTATGATGAATCTTGCCTTTATCTGCGAGCTGTTGCCGTTTTTATCTTCAACGGTGGTGACAGAGTCGGAGCCATGGAATTCGATGCCGGTCACGGTTGTTTCATAGTCAATGGGAACACCCATCTTCTCGACCGTATCTGCCAGTGTCTTATCAAAATCGGCGCGTGTTACCTGCCAGGTCCATTTCCATCCCTTGGTGAACTGATCTGCGAACCGGTAATCACAGATTTTACCATCCTTTACAAATTTGGCTCCGCCTTTTTCCTGGAATTTTTGTTCTTTCACCGTATCCAGAAATCCGGCTTCTTCCAATGCCTCCATACAACGGGGCAGGAGACTCTCGCCAATCACAAACCGCGGAAACTTCATTTTCTCTACAATTCTCACTTTATATCCCGCTTTGTTTACGATGGAAGCGGCCACGGTACCTGCCGGACCGGCGCCGATTACCAGTACATCCGTCGATTGAATCGCCATAATTATTATTTTGAGGTTGTAGGTTTTATTTTTTTACACTTAAGCAACGTATGACTCAGTCCGATATCATTTATTTTTTCGGCTACATAAAATCCAGCTTCTTCAATACAGCGGATAAAAATTTCCGAATGATACATCTGGCTGTTGCCGTTTGCCAGCGCCGTAAAATATACGGAAGTCTGCTGTAAACAAAAAGCAGCCGCCTCGAAACGCTGCTCATCCCAGAATGCTTCCAGGATCAATACATACTGATCCTCGCCAATAGAATCGTAACAACGTTTCAAAATGGAAACGATCTCCGCCTCAGAGAAACAATCCAGGAACTGACTCATCCAAATGGCGTCGAAACCTTTGGGGAAAGGTGTTTTCGCATCCAGCAGGTTTGCCGGATAAAACGATATCCGGTCGCTCAATCCTGCCTCTTTTACTTTTTCCCTGGCCACGGCTAACTGTCCGGGCAGATCCATAATGGTTATTTGCAGGTCTTTGTTATACCGGGCGCTCGCAACAGCCCATTTGCCGGTATTACCGCCAATGTCCAGTATTTTTTGGATGCCCCCGGAATATACTTTGGATAAGGCGGGCGGAAAAGCCAGATCGGAAAAGAAATGGTCGAAGGCAAACCAGCTTTTCTGTACCTGCGGTGGGAGTGAGGAGAGTCCTTCATAGATCGTATCCCATGGACCGAACTCCTTCAGGCCTTCCGGTTTGCCGGTCTCAATACTTTTATCGAGGGCAAACAGGCCTTTGTAGCAGACGTCGTGTACAAAATCCATATTGGCATTCGTGAGCGGATCATTGTGAATATATGTGCCCGTTTTTGTAATGGTATATTTCCCTTCATTCAAAATCACCAAACCGATACCCAGGGCCGATTCCAACAGGATGCGCACACCGTATTCCGGTAGCTGAACCTTATCACGAATTTCATCCTGGCTGAGTCCCTCGCTTCCTTTTTCCAGCAGTATCCGGAGGATCCCGGCATTTCGCAGTACACGGGCCACCTGGAATACCACCGGTCCAAAAGCAATCCATTGTGCCATTCCCTTTGCTTCGAGTGCAGACTTATTATCTTTTGTAAAAAATTTCATTTTAATTCTTCGGTTTTAAAGATACGGTTTCAAGACTTAAGGCTCAAAGCGTAACGCTTAACGCGTAACGCGGTCATCGGTCATCGGTCATCGGTCATCGGTCATCGGCCAACCGCCCCCGCACGTGCGGGGCCAACCGCCAACCGCTAACCGCCAACCACCAACCGCCAACCGTCAACTGCCAACCAAAACGATCGCCGCATTACAACCGCCAAACCCCGACGCTGTTTTTAAAGTTATTGGCAGATTCGCCTGCCGGATCTCTTTTATCACATTGACGGGCATTTCTGTTCCGGGGGTTGAAAATCCCGGTGTTGGCAGAATTATATTTTCTTTCATCGATTGCATCGTCACGATAGATTCCAGGATGCCCGCTGCGCCCAGTGTATGACCGTAATATCCCTTCAGGCTGTTCACCGGAACATTCTCCAGTGAAGCCATATGTAATGCTTTGGCCTCCATCTCATCATTATACTTTGTTGCCGTGCCATGGGCGGATACAAAGGAAATGTCTTTTGCTCCGGTTCCGGCCTGTTGCATGGCTGAACGGATAGCGAACCATAATTCCTCGCCTGTTCGGGAAGGTCCGGATATATGGTTCGCATCGTTGGATACTGCACCACCGGCTAAGCGGATGGCGCCTGGTTTTTTATTTGCCGAAAGAATAACCGTTGCGGCTGCCTCCCCCAGCGTGATGCCGTCCCGCGCGGCATCAAAGGGCCGGCATGGATTCGGGCTGATCGCCTGGAAAGACAGGAAGCCTGAATAAATAAATGACGTGATAAGATCCCCGCCGGATATGATCAGCTGATCATATATGCCGGCCTGAATCAGCCGCATTCCTGTTATCATAGCCAGCAATCCCGAGATGCACGCATGGGAAACCACCAGTGGCTCTGAAACCAGTCCCAGTTTTTTTGCTATCAGAACAGCACTCGTATTTAATGAAAGCCGGTTCACCGGAATTTCTTCACCGGCCCGGTTTTCTAACAGGCTGATATTTCCTTTGGTGGTAGAAAGAATAAATCCCGTTTTTTTATCCGACAGATTTATATGTGCCTCCTGAACCGCATCCTGAGCAGAAGAGATTACAATCTGTTCGAAGGACGTCATATCCGCACCGGCCTGTTTTCTTTCCGGAGAAAAAAGCGCGGCATAGAAGGGATCTGCAGATAAACCGGCGGGATGCTGCCGGATGCCGGTCTGACCCTGACGGAGCGCGTCCATATTGATCCGGGTGTTTTCTCCGAGCGGGGAGAAAATATTGTCTGCCAGCACATACACATTTCTCATCGGTGCTGTTTAAGAAGGTAAATATTTTCGCTTCCAGTCTTCAAAAAATGGCGGGTTCAGCAACTGCAGGGTGGAATGTTCCCGGTCGAGAAAAACCTGTACTGAATTTCCGGTAGCGACGAGTTCCCCTGTATTTTTATTGAAGAGTCGGTAGCCGAACCGGATTTTGGCCGCATCGCAGGGAAGATAGGTTGTTTCGACGATAACAGAATCCCCGTACCGGAGCGATTTTTTAAATGAGCAGTCCACATTCACAACAGGAATTATAAAACCCTTTTTGTATATGTCGAGATAACCAATGCCATACCGGTTTCCAAAATCCTCGCGTCCGTCTTCGAAATAACGGATATAATGACCATGCCATACGATGCCAAGGGGATCCGCTTCATTGAAACGCACCAGTACCTCTGTTTCACATTGTAATTTTTTTTCCACCGGGATATTCATTTGTTTGAAAGCGATTTTTCCTTCCACTCAGTATAACATTTATTGTCAAAATAGATGATCGTACTGTTTATGGCAGAGGACCAATAATTACGGAAACCAATCCGCCGAGTACACCGCCCTGGAGCAAATGACAATACAAAACTTTTTTCTCTGCCATATCGATAAGCGTATACCAGATCGTCATTACCCTTTTCGGTTTGTTCATGCCTTCCACGATGAGCAGGATTCCGTATCCCTGATGGCTTCCGAAATCGAAACCGCCGCCAGGCTCCCTGGAAATCATATTTCTTATATTCTTTAATCATCAGGTCGTTAATCCCGTTGAATTGTCTTCCCTGAATGATTTCCGATTTAGAAATATCATCGTTAATCAGTCTGGCTTTTGTAAAATCAATCCCGAGATAAAGTGCCGGGATAGTATCATATCTGAAAAATGTTGCGGCAGTCAGGGCCTGGGCCGGCGACAAAGCAGGAAAAAAAATAGCCAAAGAGAAACAGGTGCGTATGGCGAACCGGCCGATACGAACAACCAATCGTTTATTTTTCATAGGTGATCAACTTCTATTTGCTGTTCGCCCCGGATTGCCATTCGGAGTAATCGTGGCTCTTTACTTCATGAATGGCACTTTTGATCGCCGACGCCCAGTAATTCCTGAATCCGAATCCACTTCCCAGTTTGCCTTCCACCCGTGCAGCAGTAAGCACTTTTTTTGCATTCATATCGATCAGGGTAAACCAGATCGTGATCCGTTTGTCGGTTTTACTCATGCCTTCCACGATGAGCAAAACCCCATATCCCTGGTGTGAACCGTAATTAAAATTCTGGACGAGATTATCTATATCATTTGCCGTCAGGCGGGTCAGATCCGCCTCGTCCGACGATTTTAGTTGCTTTGGATTTGCCTTGTCATTTCTTGCTTCTACTTCTTCGAGATCAACCGTCCAGTTTCTTCTGTGATATGCATCCTGCACATCATATTTACTGGCTTCTTTCACAATCAGGTCATTAATCCCGTTAAACTGGGTGGACTGAATGGTTTTCGCATTCGAGGCATCGTCGTTGATCAGTTTAGCCAGCGTAAAATCGATTCCAAGATAGACGGCCGAAACAGTGTCTGAACTAAAAAAAGCTTTGGCAGAAAGGGATTGTCCCTGCATAAATGAAGGGATCAGCAGCAGCATGGCTGCCCACCGGAGGATTGCATTTTTATTTTTCATGACGAGGGGTTTATGAAAATTTTCATTTCACAGGTTGCCATGATTTTTCCATCGGATTTTACCGTTCCGGATACCAGGGACACCTGCAATATATTCGTGAGAAGGTTAATTTCCATGGTGATAGGCTTTCCGGCAGGCGGCCAGTCAATTACTTCCAGTTTCTGAACTGCGCCAATATAACCAACAGGCACCCCTTTATTCTGTACGCTGTACAGGTAACCGGTTCCGGCAGCGGCCGTCTGGGCCATGGATTCAACCATACCTGCAGTGGAAAAAACCCCGTCTTTTACAAACATATTATTTTCCGGAATAGTAAACCTGCCGCAGGACGTTTTTTCGTCAGCATAAATCAGTTCGTCCACCAGTACAAACGGCGGCTTTTGCGGGATCAGACCACCAGCATTTTGGGGAGTGAAAGGCATATAATAAAGATAAGGGTTTAAGGCGTAAAGCTTAAGCCTTACGCTTTAAGACTTGAAGCCCAAAAATCATAATAATTGTACCACTGCAAAGGATATTTCCGCACCACCGCTTCCATGGATGAACAATAATCCTGCAACATTATATCTACAGCCGATTCCTTCGGGCCGCTGTAAAATTTTGGCTCGCTGGCGTAGAAATGATAATCGAATGCGCGGTCCTTCATGGCGAAAACAAAAGATACCGGAACCTGGAATGTCCGGGCAAGCAGGAAGGGTCCGGCAGGAAACAAGGCCGGCTTATTCAGCAGGGTAGCCGTTCGCGTTTTATTTCCCTCGAGAAAACGATCGGCATGCATGCACACAAAAGCATTTTTGTCCAGCGCATCCTGTATCGCGTAAATGTGCGACAGGTCATCTTTGATCAGGATGATATGCGCTGAATATTTTTCGGTTATGCTTTCCAGATAGTCCCGGATTTCCTGGTCTTCTCCGTCGTACATCACAATATGCATGTCTGCTCCGATCCGCTCCAGCAGATGACCCGCCATCTCCCAGTTGCCGACATGCGCACTTAACAGGAGTCCGCCTTTCCGCCGGTTCACCATCTGATGTAAATATTCCTCGCCTTCAAATTCAAAACGGAATGGATTTTTCATTCCTGACATGAGCACAATCTTATCAATGATCGTCTGCCCGAACCAATAATAGTTTTTATAAATACTGACAACCGACTTAAAAGTTGAAAATCCGATGCGTTTCCGGAAAAAAGAATATTGGTGGCGAAATGCTTTTCCGGAAAAAAAGAAAAAATAAAAAGAGACTATTCGCAATAACAGATAAGCGGACGGGAGGCCTGCATATCTGAGTACCCAGACAAAGATCCGGAAACCGGTTTTATTACCCCTTGACTTGCCCTGCCATGAAGGCATCGGTTGGTTCTTTAGATTGAACGCGGGAGATGATATAATTATAGAAATCCCGGAAACTTATGATATTTATAAAGTCCTCCGGTTTTACCTTGAAGGAAAAATTATTTTCAACCACCACGACCAGGTCGATATAGTCGAGGCTGTCCAGTTCCAGCACCTGCCTCAGGTTTGCTTCAGGCTGAATGAGGCTGGCATCCACTTCAAATTCATCGGATAGAAACCCGTTAATTTTATCAATAATGGGTTGTTCTTGTTTCATGGCAGTTTTGGTTTATAGGGTCAGGATTCCCATTTCCGTACGATCAGCGAAGAATTGGTTCCCCCGAAGCCGAACGAATTGGACAAAAATACATTTATATTCTTTTGTTTAAATGCATTTATAACGTCCAATTTAGCCGAATCAGTGTCTGGATTTACGAAATTAATGTTCGGGGCAATAAAATTGTTTTGCATCATGATCATCGAGTATACAATTTCGCTGGCGCCGGCCATCCAGCATTCATGACCCGTCATCGACTTGGTGGAGCTTACCGGAACTTTTTTCTCTCCGAATACTTCTACGATAGCCCTTGCTTCGCTCGAGTCTCCGGCTTGTGTAGAGGTCGCATGTGCATTGATATAGTCAATCGCAGCGGGTTCCATTCCTGCATCCTTCAGCGCCATTAATAATGAACGAACGGGTCCGTTAACGGTCGGGTTGGATATATGCTCACCATTGGAGGAAAATCCATAACCCACCACTTCACCCAAAATCTTCGCACCCCTTTTTTGCGCGGATTCCAGACTTTCAAGGACTACGGTTGCAGCGCCCCCGCTCGGTATAAGTCCGTCCCGGTCCTTGTCAAAGGGCCTGGAAGCTTTTTCCGGCTCGGACTCGTGTGAACTGAAAGCGGATAATGCATCGAAATTTCCCATCGAAAGGGCATTGATTTCCTGTGCACCGCCGGTTATAATGCATTCCTGAAGTCCCGTTTTGATGAAATGATATCCCAACCCTATGGCATGTGATCCGCTGGCACAGGCGGCACTGATGGTAAAGTTTATGCCACGTAGTTTGAAAATGGTGGCCAGGTTCATCGTAACCGTCGAATTCATCGTTTGGAAAACGGCCCCGGAGCCGACCAGCATCGTATCTTTTTTTTGTCTCATCACATCCACTGCTTCAATAGTCGCTTTGGCTGAACTGTCATTTCCGTATAAAATGCCGACTTCTTTGCTTTGGAAATAGCCGGAATCGATCCCTGCCTGCGATAAGGCTTCCAGGCAGGCCATATAGGCAAACTCACCCTGTTCGGGTAACATGATCCGGGCCCTTCTGTCCAGCAATCCTTTCAGGTTTGGACGTTCTACGAATCCGGTAAGTGCCGAGCGAAAACCCATTGCCTTGCGGCCTTCATCAAAGATGATCCCGGATTTTCCTTCCATCAGACTGGTCTTCACCTCCTCAAGCGATTTGCCAATGCAGGAATAAATACCGAGGCCGGTGATCACCACTCTGTTCATGCAGGCAAATTTAGGAAAGTGTGGTAGTTTGGTAGTGTGGTAGTGTGGTAGTGGGTCTTCAAAATGAGTTCTTTAATTTCTTAATAATTTGATTTTTAGATTGTAATAAGTAAATACTTCTATTTAAATCGAGCCGCCCACTACCACACTACCACACTACCAAACTACCACACTCTAAGAGTACATCCCTCCATTAATAGAAATCGTTTCACCGGTAATATAACCGCTGTCGGGGGAAACCAGGAACGCTACGAGGTGGGCGACCTCCTCAGAAGTACCAAAACGGTTTATGGGAATCAGCGCCTTCATTTCTTTTTCGGAAATATTGTCGGTCATATCTGTTTTAATAAACCCCGGAGCCACGGCGTTTACCGTGATACCGCGCCGGCCCACTTCCTGTGCCAACGCTTTGGTCGCTGCGATCACTCCACCCTTGGCAGCAGAATAATTGGTTTGACCCGGCAGGCCCTTGAGACCTGAAAGCGAAACCACATTAATAATGCGTCCATATCTTTTCATTAGCATGTCGTTCAGCACCAGGCGGGTCACATAAAAAAAACTGTCGAGGTTTGTGCGCATAACATTTTCCCATTGCTCATCTTTCATCCACATCATCAAAACGTCGTCTTTGATACCGGCATTGTTTACTAACACTTCAATCGGATCTTCCGGGTGGTCTTTCAACCACAAGCCCAGTGTATCGGCTATATCTTTCTTGTTTCCGACATCAAAAGGCAATAGTTCAGCAGTTCCATTATTTTGATTGATAACCGCCATAGTTTGCTCAGCTTCAGTAAGATTCGACCTGAAATTTACAAGAATATGATACCCCAGTGAGCTGAGTTTAATACAGATGGCCCTGCCTATTCCCCGGGATCCGCCTGTAACGAGTGCACACTTCATAACGGATCGTTTTGCAGGAGCCAGTTTTTTACTTTTTCCTGTTCTTCGTATCTGGGGCTGTCCTCAATGAATTTAGGAAATATTTTCCGTATAGCATTATAAACACGACGGGTGGCAGGCGAGAGTTTCTCCTGGCATTTCAGGTAATCGATTGCCTGCAGAACAGTCACCGCCTGAATGGTCAGCACTTCAAATGAATTGTCAATCACTTTATACGTCATCAGGGCTGCATTGCAACCCATGCTTACAATATCCTGGTTATCGTTGTTGTTTGGAATGCTGTGCACGTACATCGGAAATGAAAGAGTCTGGTTCTCTGCTACTGTGGAAACAGCTGTGAACTGCATACCCTGCATACCAAAATTAAAGCCCAGAACTCCCAGATTTACAAAGGGGGGCAGAATTTGATTCAACTTATCATTTAAGAGATAGTTCAACTGCCTTTCCGACAACATGGAGAGGCGGGTTATGGCAATTTTAAGTTTGTCCATCTCCAGCGAAACATAGTCTCCGTGAAAATTGCCACCGTGAAATATATTTTTGTTCTGATGATCGATTACGGGGTTATCGTTAACAGAATTCAGCTCTTCCACTACGATTCTTTCGGCATGCTCAATCGTATCGTAAACGGGTCCGAGGATCTGGGTTACACATCGCAGGGAGTAATATTCCTGTACTTTATCCTCAAAAACATCGTGTTCAATATTGGCCGGGTTATAAAGATGTTCAGTGCGGCTGTGGATCATCTTACTATCCTTCAGCATGCCCCGCATCATCGCCGCAACATAGTTCTGGCCGGTATGATGTTTTACGATATTTAGTTCTTTGGAATAGTGATCGTCGTAGGCTTCCACAATCTCGTTGGTCATCGAAGATAGCATCACCGACCAGGCCAGGAGCTTTTTGGCCAGCACGATATTAACCAGTCCGATGCCGGTCATGGCCGACGTGCCGTTGATCACGGAGAGCCCTTCGCGAATCTGAATCTCCAGGGGTTTCAGTCCGGCTTTTTTATAGACGGAGGCTGTTTCCTGCCATTTGGATTCATACCAGACCTTGCCCTCACCGATCAGGTTCAAACCCACATGGGCCAGCTGCACCAGGTCGCCGCTGGCGCCCACGCCGCCATGTTCATAAATACAGGGGATAATATTATTATTAATTAGGGCCGCCAGCAGTTCCACCAGGCTGGTGTGTATGCCGGAGTGCGCCTGCATAAGACTGTTTAAACGGGCGACCAGCACCGCCTTGCCAAGCAGAGGTGACAGGGTGTTTCCCATGCCTGAACTATGACTGCGAATGAGGTTATACTGAAGCTGTAGCCGGTTTTCGTCGCTGACCTTATATTGGGCCATCGGCCCGAAGCCGGTATTGATGCCGTAAATCAGTTTCCCGGTTGAAAAATGCTTCAGGAACTGGAAACTGGCATCCACTTTTTCCAGCGCTGCAGGATTCAGTGTAATTGGATCCTCCTTAAATACGATATCTGAGAAATTTCTGAGGGTAAGTTTCCGCGATCCGATGTCTACCATGTATGTGCCTGTTTAATGTGACACTAGCGCAAAAAAAGCGAATTAACAGGAAGGGATCAAATATTTGTTGAGGCTTAAGGCTTAAGGCTTAAAGCTCAAGCTTTGATTGGAAAGCGATTCGCCTTATGCCTTGCGCCTTCAGCCTTACGCTTATTTAAAAATGGAATCCGGAAGACCTTTATTCACCGAATAATTCAAGTAGGTAATTTCAATCTTTCCACGCTGATTTTGGACCGAGTCCGGAGCTTTCTTTTTAACCGATCCGTCGTCGTAATCAAAAGTAACGCCCTTGGGGAGTTTAAAATCCTGGGTATTGAAGCTGAAAACGATTTTGTCGGGCAATCCGGTCGCCAGAAATTTTCCATAGAAAAGCGCCACTTCATTGGTACCGCTCTCACGCGTGGTGGTTTTTGCCTTCAGAACCAGCAGGCGTTTGGTATCTATATAAAGGGTGGCCAATACCAGCGCTCCGTTTTCATCAGATGGCAGCAATTTTATAATGCGCACGGGAACTCCCTGAATGATATCGGTGCCGGCGTCCAGTGCCTGGTAGGGACTGTTCACGAGGCTGTACAGGCTGATGCTCACCGTTTCTTTCGGAACCAGGGAAATACCGTTCTGATTTTTTATCTTAATCTTATCCGGTTTCTTATAATATATTTTCACAACAGCATCGGGAACTTTCAGAAAGGAAATTTCAGTTTTTAGGGAAGCATCCGCTTCGTAGTCGTTTATTTTTTCGAGCCTCAACTGTATCTGTTTCATCAATGCCTGCGGATCCTGGGCATGGATGCCGGCATGAAAAAAGGCAAATGAAAAAACTATAAAAAAAACTTTCACCGGAATAATTTAATCATTTAAAAATTCATCCATCTGCTTTAAGCCTTGCGCCTTCCGCCTTAAGCCTTGCGCTTTGAGCCCTAAGACAAGATATCTTTCCTGTTAAAAACAACAATAGCTGCCGAAACAAATCCAATAATATATAATACCAGCACCAGCGCACTTTTTCCAATGGCCCGGATATTCTCAATAGTGCCCTGAATGGCGGAACCGCCTGCATCAACCTTGCAGTAAAAAAACCCCTTCCATGCCAGCATATGTGAGGTAAAAAGAAATGGCTTTATCGTGCGGTCGTACAATGGGATCTGCATTTCAGACAAAATTGTAAATACTATCACGATACTGATCGTTGAAACAATGGGACCGATGGAATTCTCGGCAAATACCGAAAGCATGAAAGCAAGCGCAGCCACGGTTGTGAGCGCGAGTGTCGCGAAGGCAAATGCGGCGAGGTAGCGCCACATCACATCGCTGCTGCGGATGATTTCCAATGCGTCGTTCCGGGCAATCAGGATATCATTGGTTCCAAATACCAGCACGCTCAACAGCAGGGCTATAAACGCGAGCCAGATCAGTAACAGAGCCGTGTAAATCACCGTTGCGATAAATTTCGCCATCATCATGCCGCTGCGGCTCACCGGTTTGCTTGCCAGCAGCCGCAGAGTTCCCATATTGGCTTCACCCGCCACCGAATCACCCGCCACGAGGGCAACGAGCAGGGGAATATGGATCAGCAATAAATTCAGGATCACAAAACAAACGAAATATCCGTTTAATATATGTGTGTACGGAATATCCAGTGATTCTTTCAGATTACCCACGATAAATTCGATATAGGATGCACCGTCGAATTTCAACGCGATCTGTACGATGATTACCATCACCGCAATGGCGCCGAAACTTATATAGGTTCTCGGCTTCCGGAATATTTTTAATAATTCAATCTGTAAAAGCTGCCACATTTTGTCTGCTCCGGGTTAAGGATAAAAAATAAGCCTCCAGGGAGGTTTTCGCCTGCAGCGATAAAACATTGATCTGTAAACGAACCAGTTCCCGGTTCAATGCAGGGATCTGCTCCCTGGGCATTTGAAATACCAGGCTGTTATGGTTTATTTTCAGAAACCATTTGAACCATTCCGTATTTTCCAGCTGGTTCGCAGCCGATTTGGGATCCGTGACCTCCGCCTCCACCAGTGTCTTTGCCGGATCCATCAGTTGTGCAACGGCGCCTTCTGCCATTTTCTTTCCCTCGTCAATGATAAGCATGCGGGTAGAAATCTGTTCAATTTCATGTAGCAGATGGGAAGAAACGATGACCGTCTTATTAAGATGCCGGCTGAGATGCAGGATCAGGTTTCGCATATCAGCAATTCCCTGTGGATCGAGCCCGTTGGTCGGTTCGTCCAGGATGATCAGCCTCGGATTATGTATGAGTGCAACGGCAATGCCCAGCCGCTGTTTCATGCCCTGGGAAAAAGTCTTTACTTTATCACCGGCCCGGTCCGCCAGTCCGACCATTCCCAGCTGGTCATCCAGTTCTTTTCGGGTAGTACCCGATCCACTCATGCGGGCAAAGAGCGACAGATTTTCGTAGGCACTGAGGTATTTATACAAATCAGGTTTTTCAATTACGGCACCGACCTGGCGAAGGATTTTTTTTCTTTCCTTCCGAAGATCCATGCCGAAAAGTTCGATATGACCCGCGGTGGGCGCGACCAGCGTAAGCAGCATCCGGATGGTGGTTGACTTACCTGCGCCATTCTGACCCAGAAATCCATACACATCGCCTTCGTTCACGGTGAACGAAAGCTCATCAACCGCCTTATGCGTTCTGAATTTTTTTGAAAGATGGGAAACGGTGACGAGTGGCATCTGGGACCTGCAAATTACAACAGAAACGGCTGGCATTTTCGGAATCAATCACATGATTTCTAAAACTTATGGTAAAAACGGGGTCAGATCTTCCGAACGGCAGGGGAGAGCCCAAAATTTTCGTACAAAGCCGTATGTAATGTGAACTATTTTGGAATCATGCCGGTGTAAGAACTGTGGGTATTAACCCACACTCATTTTTAATCACCTAAATCGTTTCTATGCGCACGACAATTTTCTTCTTAATTATACTGGTATCCGTTAGAGGCTACACCCAGGATAAAAAGCTGACTGCAGAGACGGTCATCCAGAATGTGACGATTTTTTCCTCCGGCGCCCGGGTGGAAAGATCCTCGGCCGTTAATATTCAAGCGGGGCGAACCGAGATTTCTTTCGGCGGCCTGAGCAATCAGCTGGAGCAGCAAACGGTACAGTTAAAAGCAGATGCCAATATTACCCTGCTGTCCGTTCAGACAATTAAAGATTATTTATCTGTCCGGAAAATTGAACTGGAAGAAAAAAATTTAATCGACAGGGCAAATGATTTCAAAGACAAAATCGATCTGGATACCCGGCTACTGGATGTTTTTAAGAATGAAGAGACTATGCTGATCAAGAATCAGTCGATCGGTGGTCAGATGGGTATTAAGGCTTCCGATCTGAAAGAATCGCTGGACTTTCAGCGGCAACGATTGACGGAGGTATATGGGAAGCAACAAGAAATTCAAAAGCGGCTGATCGCTGAACAACAGGAACTGCAAAGGGCAAATTTGCAACTGATGGAGATCAGCAAAAAAAAGGACAGTGTACGATATATCGTAAACGCGCTGGTGGAAAGCCGGGAAACCCGGACGGTCAATTTTCAATTGTTCTATAATGTGAAAGACGCCGGATGGTTTCCGACCTATGATGTACGCGTGAATGAAGTAAATGCCCCCTTAAATGTGCTGATGAATGCAAACGTATTTCAGCGCAGCGGCGAGACCTGGAAAAATATTTCCCTTCTGCTGAGTACGGGCAATCCGAATGATAATGCCACACCCTCCTTGTTGCAACCCTGGATGCTGGGCTTTTATGATCCTTCGGTTTCGCTGCGCGGACAAGCAAATAACAGCAGCATCTCCGGAAGGATCACGGATAACAAAAATCAACCGGTCGCGGGCGCTAACGTGTCGGTGAAGGGATCGAAAGCCGGCACCACGAGTGACGACAATGGGTTTTTTAAACTTCAGAATATTCCGGGTTACAGCTCAATCATCGTAAGTGGCATCGGTTACGAACAGCGGGAAATCATTGCTAAACCGGGATATCTCACCATTCCGCTGGAGGCGTCCACGACTTCCTTAACTGATGTGGTAGTAGTTGGATATAGCGCTGCACCGGAAAGCAGGGCCTCCGGGTTGGGGATATCAGACAAATCGATGAAAAAAAGAGAAGACATGCAAACCGTATCCGTGATTACCCAATTTCAGCCCACTACAATGATTTATCGGATTGATGATAAGTATACACTTGAAACGGACGGGAAAACAACCACCATTGGAATCAAGCAATTTGAAATGCCGGCGCTCTATGATTATTACGCGACGCCGAAGATTGAACCGACAGCATTTCTGACTGCCAAGGTTGTCAACTGGCAGGATTATGAACTGCAGTCGGGCGAAGTCAGCTTGTATTTTGAAGGCAGTTATCTTGGCAAGACCTATATTGACTTAAGCTCCATAGCGGATACTCTTTCCCTGTCATTGGGCAAGGACAATGGAATAAAAGTTTCCCGCAAACTGGTAAAACAATACAGCTCCTCGAAATTTATCGGCAGCAGCCGGACGGAAACCAAAGAATACGAGATCATTGTCCGGAACACCAAGCGCGTTCCCGTAAATATCCGAATCGCCGATCAGTACCCTGTTTCGACGGTTAAGGAAATCAACGTGGATGATATCAAGGCACCGGATGCGCAGATTGATAAAGAAACCGGCATCGTAACCTGGACAATTGCGTTGCAACCGGGTCAGGAGCGAAAATCGGGGATCGGATACAGCGTTAAATATCCAAAAGACAGGCGGGTGGTTCTTGAATAATCGCAGGATAAAATCATAGCTCCGGGAAAATCTTCCGCAAACTTTTACGCATGCATATTGTTTATGGTTTAAAAGAAAATAAAAATAATATGTCTGACAATCATTCGCTGACCTACAAGCTCGCCGGTCAACAACTGATCAACCGGCTGGGCTATGGCGGCATGCAGCTGACCGGTCCGGGGGTGTGGGGGGATGCACCTGACCGGGAACTCGCCAAAACCGTTCTCAAAGCGGCTGTGGATGGCGGCGTAAATTTTATTGATACGGCCGATTCCTATGGGCCGCATACCAATGAGATATTGATCCATGATGCCCTGGGCTCGTACTATAATAAAATACTCATTGCCACCAAGGGAGGATTCGAACGTACTGGGCCAAATAAATGGGTTACCAACGGAAGACCCGAATACATAAAGAAAACAATCGAAGGAAGTCTCAAAAGACTTCAGGTAAAACAGATCGCGCTATGGCAGCTACACCGGATCGATCCGAAAGTTCCGGTCGAAGAAACGCTGGGTCCGGTTGCGGAGGCCGTATCTGCGGGCAAAATTAAATGGGTCGGACTTTCCGAAGTGGACATTAAGGGAATCGAACGGGCGCGAAAGGTTATTCCCATCGTGTCAGTCCAAAATCTGTACAACCTGGGTAACCGTCAGTGGGAGGAAGTGCTGGATTACACGGTTAAAGAGAACATTGCTTTTATCCCCTGGTACCCGTTGGCATCGGGCCCTGGCAAATTAGAAGAAAAGATCGGTCGGATTGCATTGAAGCATAAAGCGACAACAGCTCAGATCGCGCTGGCCTGGCTGTTGAAGCGGGCCGCCAATATTCTCCTCATTCCCGGAACCAGTTCGCTGCAACATCTGAAGGAGAATATGGACAGTGTGAACATAAATCTGTCGGATGAAGAATTTAAGCAATTGTCAAAATAAGTAATGAAGTTCTGTGGGGAGAAATAAAAAAGGGTCCAGTAAATGCTGCGACCCTTTTCATATTTTGTGGGAGCACACGGGTTCGAACCGCGGACCCTCTGCTTGTAAGGCAGATGCTCTGAACCAGCTGAGCTATGCTCCCTTTTTAGGACTGCAAAGATAAGGGCTAAATAGTTTCTACAAAATAAATTCCCTGTATATTTGCAACTCTAATTTTTGACTCCGTAGCTCAGTTGGTAGAGCAAAAGACTCTTAATCTTTGGGTCCTCGGTTCGAGCCCGAGCGGGGTCACATTTAAACGTAAAAAATGAGCCGGAGACGGCTTGGAGAGACGTTTAATAAAAAAGAATAAATAAACCGTCAAAAATCTTGACGGTTTTTCTGTTTAACTTCAGATCGTTACCGAAAAATGCCAACTCATCTCTTCATTCCCTTTTGTTGTTATCTTCAGAAGCAGTTAATCTCAATGCGACAATTCATTATCTTTTCTATAATTCTTATCTCATTAAGTCAATCATCATTTGGTCAGAATGCTTTGATTACAGTTTTTCCAAAAGTTGATGTAACAGTTCAATTGCTAAAGAAACGATTTAAAAGTTTTGACAGCATTCAATTTATAATGACAATAACGAATAGGTCGGACACTATTCAGTCTCTTTTATTTGACAAGCCATCTAAATCATACCCTTGGGGGACATTCGTTGTAATTAGAAAAGATGTAGATACGATATCCGCTGACGTAAATAGAGAAATTTTATCGTCAACCTTATATTCTGAAAATGAACTTAAGGCAAAGGGCGATTTTTATAATTTAAGGCCACGTGATAGTCTTGAACATATGTATTTATTGGCAGATGTAGTAATCTTAAAAGACTATCAGCTACATTTAAAAAATGGAGAATATAATTTCAGTTTAAGCTATTACGGAAACCAATCGAACCAAGTAACTTTTAATATTGATCAGTAGTACAAAATGGTCTCATAAGTTGTACTCATTTTATCACTGGTGTGCCGCCAGACACTAATGTTTTTGGTGAAACTGGAGACGATTTGAGAGACGTTTTTGAAATAATTGTTTGCATGATAATTTTTAAAAAGACGCTGACATCCATAATTAAATTTGAAAATTCCACGAGAAGATAACCTGCTAATTTTTGACAATGTAATTACTTGAATATCAATAGTTAATTTAAATACTATAAATCCGAGCGTGGTCACATTTACTGGGGGAAATCGGACCGGGTGACGGTTCCGGGGGACGACTCAGAAATGTTTTTCAAGAAAACCACCTACTATTGGGTGGTTTTTTTATTTCATCTATTCGCATTTTAGTCAGTACCATTCCAAACTTATATCTTATACATAATTTGAATTGGAATATAAAATTCTCTGCTTTTGAAAATTCATTATAGTATACTCTTGGCTTTTAGCCTGGCTGCTTGTAAGACAAGTAAGATCACTCAGGCACCCTGGTATACAAAGACATTCAATCTCTTTATTACAACAGATACCCTTAACCTTCAAGTGACTTATTTCGTTAAAAACGATGCACCCACATCCTGTTTCGTATCGCTCTGAAATGATTCCCCCAGAACATAAGAAGATCGCTTCTGATCGCTCACTATTAAAACTTTTTGCTGCAAGAGGAACGTGAGGTTGACCGGTATTGACTTGTCGTAGATCCATTTGTCGAACGCGTCGCTGTATGTAGCTGCACCCGCTTCATAAGTGTGATATACTTCCTGAGCCCTACCTATTATACATGTCAAGGAAAAACTGAGAAAGAAAAAGAACTGTTTCATGATCAAGTATTAAGAGGTAAAAAAGAACCTGGCGTTGGGAGAAATATTGCCCACGACAAGTGGTTGTAGTTGGAAAAATCAAATAGAAGATTTGTTAACTTTAGTATGAGGGTTCTTGAATCGAAAGGCGTAAGTGAACCCTTAGAATTTAGTTCAACAGAGTTACAGTTCACTAAACTGAAAAGCCATGACAAAAGGACTATTATCCCTAGCGTTTGTTTACCTGTTGTCGTCTTGTAAACAACCGACAGCTAACAATACTCCGCCAGCCTCCGATTCGTCTACAGTGGACACCGGGGGTTACCATTTTGTGAATGGCTACCCAACTCCCGAAACCATAAGAAAAGCGTACGATGAAGCCGACATGAACAGAGCCATACAGGTTTACCGCTTTTTCTATCCCACGGTATCCATCATGGCAACCTGGAAGGGAAATCTGAAGGGTGGTCTGGTTCCCAACAAAGTGTTTGGAATATTGGATGGTACTCCACAGCAGTTGGTTTTTACTCCCAATTCAGATACACGTTATGCCGGTCTTGGGTTTGATCTTAGCGAAGGACCCATGGTGGTTGAATTACCTCCCGGACCCATTATGGCTGCTGCCAATGACATGAACCAGCTCTATATTATGGACATGGGGCTTCCTGGTCCGGATAAGGGTAAAGGAGGTAAGCATTTAATTCTTCCACCCGGATATACTGGAACCATCCCTGCTGGTTACCACGTTGGTAAATCCACCACAAACCGGGTTCTCCTGCTATTGAGAGCTATTCCTTTACAGGGAGGACCAGAAGCAGGTGAGGCCATGATGAAGTCTGTAAAAGTTTATCCGTTACACAAAACGACAAACTGGACGAGTCCAACATGGGTTAACCTGAATACACCGGGGTTGGATTTTACACCCGTTAGTTGGGAAAACAATTTGAAATATTGGGAAGAACTGTATGAGATGATCAATAAAGAACCATCCTATGAACCTTACCGGGTGATGTATGGAGAGTTGGCGGAACTTGGTATCGAAAAGGGAAAACCTTTTAATCCGGACGCGCGCATGAAAGCAATACTTGAAAAAGCTGCGAAGACTGGAGACGCGATTATGCGTGTTCAGTCTTTCGCGGACCGCAGACCGGAAAACCAGGTTTGGAAAGATCGCAAGTGGGAATGGGCAGTGTTGAGATATGACAACGGGACTTTCGATACTAAATATTATACCGATCTCTATGCGCGAGAGAAATGGTTTTACCAGGCGCAGATAGAATCCCCGGCTATGTTCAACCGCGCTCCCGGTGCAGGATCACTTTATTGGTTGGGAACCCGTGACAGAAATGGAAACTACCTCGATGGAAGCAAAACATATAAACTTACTGTTCCTTTTCCTGTCCCTGCGAAGCTTTTCTGGTCTATAACAATATACGATAATCTTTCCCGGAGCGAAATCGCTACCGATCAGAACAAGGCAGCTTTACGCTCGTTGTTTGAGTTGAAAGATAAAACCGGATCCTCCATCGATCTGTATTTCGGTCCTTCGGCTCCCGTGGGTAAAGATGGTGTCTGGATAAAAACTATCCCCGGGAAGGGGTGGTTCAGCTATTTTAGAATCTACGGCCCTGAACAACCTGCTTTCGATGGAAGTTGGAAGCCCGGGGATTTTGAAGAAGTCAAATGAGTGATAGGATTGGTAGAGCAAAAGACTCTTAATCTTTGGGTCCTCGGTTCGAGCCTGAGCGGGGTCACTTAACGAAAAAGCCGATTTAGTGTTTCGTTTTTTTATGCCAACAAACTTCTCGTGTTTCACCATTTCGGTTGCAGGAGAAATAGATTATTTTTGAAAATCGGGTTCCTGGTTTACCCTTAAACATCTGTAATGAGATTGATCAGCGCTATTTTGATCGCTTTGATACTGATATTCTTTTCATGTAAAAAGTCCGGCGAGCCACTAAATATACCGCCGCCTGTCATTGATACTCTTAAACCTCCAGCCAAACCATTACCCACTATAACAAGTTTTAGTCCGTTAACCGGGTCTGTCGATACGGTAGTCACGATCACCGGCGCTCATTTTAATTTCGATATTTCCCGAGATTCTGTAAAATTCAATGGTACGAAAGCGATTATAAAATCAGCAACAGATTCGCAATTGATTGTTGCAGTCCCTTCCGGTGCAACAACGGGAAAAATTACCGTATTTGTAGATACTAACAAGGTAGTTAGTCGGCAGGATTTCACAGTTCATACAGGCAATCTATGGACTTTACTCACGAGTTTCCCTGGGACTCCTGTACGCTTCCTAACATCATTTCAAATAGGTAATAAAATGTATTGCGGATTGGGTCAGGTAGGATCCAGCTCTCTGTCCGAATTTTGGGAGTATGATTTTTCTTCCGGTATATGGACACAAAAAGCAGATTATCCTGTGCAGTCACAACCGGGGCTTGGTGTTGCTTTTACTGTAGGAAATAAGGGGTATGTCATCATGAGCCCTGATAGTTTATTTTTATATCCCGCCATGTGGGAATATAATCCGGCATCAGACCTATGGACGTTAAAAGGCTATACTCCGATAAAAAGTCCAGAGAAAATGGTCGCCTTCACCCTCGATAATTTCGCATATGTTGGGCCCGGTGGTCAAAGCGATAGCACACAGAAGCTTTGGCGATATGATCCGGCCACTAATTCTTGGACGCGAAGATCAGACTATCCCGGAATGGCTACCGTTTTAATGACTTCCTTCACTATTGGGCAGTACGCATACGTAGGGACTGGCATCAGGGGTATTGATGTTTCATCTGGCAGTAAAGAATTTTATCGCTATGATCCCTCCAACGATACATGGACAAGAAAAGCTGATTTCTCTGGTAGTGGCAGAAGCAACGCTACTGGTTTTGCAATTGGAAATTTCGGATACCTGGGTACCGGTCAGGACTTTACCGGATTTTATGTGAATGATTTTTGGCGGTACGATCCATCATTAGATTCCTGGAAACAAATAAGTTTTTTTCCTGGAGGCACTCGCGTTTGGGGAATCGGTTTTTCAGGAGATAATCAGGGTTACTTCGGCTTCGGTTTAAATAGTGATTATTATCTTGACATATGGAAATATCAGCCATAACACTTGAAATACGATACAAATTACAAAGTGATCCCTCTTTTACAACTTGTAAGTATCTCTTTATCGCAAAGAGCTAACTCAATCTTATTTCCAATGCCAATTATGCAGTTGTTAAAGGCCTAATTGAGCCCCAAATTTCTAAAACCCATAATTCCTTTACAAGTGGGATATACAATACCTTCCATCTTTTTTGTAGGATCAAATAGCTCCAGTAAAAACATTAAAAATAAAAATATGATTACTCAAAAAATTACACCCTATTTGTGGGTAGAGAAAGATGCCAAAGCTGTAGCAGATTACTACTTATCTATTTTTAAAGATGGTAAACTGAAAGATTTTCGCAAATTCGACAGTGACGAAAGCGGTAATGATGCAGGCATAGAAACAGCTGTAATTGAAATAGCAGGAATGGAGTTTAGTATATTGGCAGCAGATCCGCTATTCAAATTTAATGAAGCAGTTTCTTTTGTTATCAACACAAAAGACCAGGCTTAAACGGATTATTATTGGGAAGCTCTTACTAAAAATGGTGGGGAGGAAGGCTCTTGTGGATGGTGTAAAAACGCGGATAGGGGACGGTACTCTTTTTTTATGGATTGACCGGGCTCAGGCAGTGAGCATGGCAGCGATAAACCGGAAGACAAAAAATGTCGGAGTGATCGGTTATGTGTATACCCCGAAGGAATTCAGGGGAAAAGGTTATGCTACAACGCTTGTAAAAATAGTAAGCAAAAAAATACTGCAAAATGGATTTACCTATTGCAGTCTTTTTACTGATAGCGCCAACCCAACATCAAATTATATATATCGAAAAATTGGTTATGAGCCTGTCGCTGAATTCACAACCATCATTTTCAAATAATCGATGTAGAAAAAAGCTTCACTGATTTCTTCCCGGATCATTGAAATAGCGCCTCTCATCTGAAAGTCAGACGGGTTTCTCTGTTCGTTTTAGCCGTTACTTTTATACCACCGCCATTGGTAGAGCCCTGTACCAGATCTTTCGATTTCGTACCGTTAAAATTCTGCATCCCATCTACATAAACTTCCCTGCCCTGCAGGTCAAGGTCAAGAGCTTTTCCTTTTGGAAGCTCAATCGAGATGTTGCCATTGCCATTACTCATCACTATTTCGCCGGTGATATTAACAGCCGACAATGAAATATCGCCATGGTCGGTAGATGCATTCACACTGGAGAATATGCCATTGAGATCAACATTTCCATGGGAAGTAGAGGCGGTCAGTTCGCCTCCGATACTGTTGCCGGATACGTTCCCGTGACTGGTGCCGGCACGCACTTTACCTTTCAGATCTCTTAAATCGATATTTCCGTGGGAAGTGATGAGCTTTATTGTTCCTACGCAGTTCCTGCCTGTAATATCTCCATGGTCTGTGCTAACGTCAATATCATTGTTGCAATCCGTAACGGAAACATTACCGTGAGAAGTTTGTCCGACCAGTTTTCCTGTTATTTTGGATATAGATATATTTCCATGGCTGGTTTCGGCTTCCTGGCTGCCTTCCAGTCCCGTAAGGTCAATATTTCCGTGGCTGGTCTTTAGAACGCTTGATGCAGTTTTCGGCGTATATATCACTAAAGAGATACTCAGTCCGGATTCATTAAACAGGATATCTTTTTTCTGGTGTACAGAAGCATTGAGTACATCGCCGGAAAGTGAAATCTCCAAAGTATAGTATTCATCTAATTTTTTCTGAATCTCCTGCTTACTCAATTCCTGGTTACTATTGCTGGAACGAACATAAACTTCCACCCTCGTTTGAGAAGCAGGCACATCGGAAACGGAGATATTGCCGTGACTTGTACCCGCGATGATCTTTTTAGGCGACGCATCCCTGAATGATTTTGTGGTATACAGATGGTCTGAATCAGAATTCTGGGCCTGCAGGGCTAAACAGCACGCCGACAGAATAAATGCGATGGCAATGTTTTTCATGTATATAAATTGTGTGATGTGAGAATACTATATACCAAGGGCGTGCCGGTTCGATGATGATTTGAGTATCAGGGACATAACGATAAAAGCAAAGAACGGATTTGTCCGCTTGTGATACACCATGTGACCGGTCAGGGTCACTCTGGCATAATGAAGCTGGATTTAAATAAATTGCTACTTTATTCATTAAGCTTGTACTTTTCGAATTGTAAATTGCAAAAACTCAATTAAACATTATCCGGTTATGATGAAGGAGAATAAAACCACGGAACGTGGTCATGAGTTTTATATGAAGTCCTGCATTGATTTAGCACTGGTTGCCAAGGCCAGGGGAGATTCGCCGGTAGGCGCTGTGGTGGTACAGGACGGTGTCATCATTGCTGAGGGTATAGAAGGAGGAAAAGCAAAAAAGGATATTACTTTTCATGCAGAAATAGAAGCGATCCGCGAGGCGAACTTAATGACGGGTAATACCGATCTGTCCGACTGCATTCTGTATACAACGCATGAGCCCTGCATCATGTGCTCCTATGTGATCCGTCATGCAAAAATTCAGGCGGTGGTATTTGGCATTTCAGTGGTAGAAATTGGTGGCGTGCATTCGTTTTATCCAATACTTACGGATACGAAAATAAAAAAATGGGGCAGGCCGCCCCGCGTTGTCAAAGGCATCATGGAAAGAGACATTAAGAATTCAATTGCGTAATAAAACTTATTCTGTTGGCAAACTATCTTCGCCAGCCGAAGCTCGGAATTATTCCGAGCGCAGGCTGGTCACGGGATTGGCAATAGCTACTTTGATGGCCTGCTGACTCACAGTAAGTAATGTGATCAGAATCGAAATAGCTGCTGCCAGGGCAAAAATCCACCAGGATAAATCAATCTTGTACGCAAAATCCAGCAACCAGTGATTCATAATGTACCATGCCAACGGTGCCGCAATCAAAAAAGCGATAAGTATGAGTTTCAGGAAATCCTTCGAGAAGAGCCCGATTATACTTCCCATCGAAGCTCCCAATACTTTCCGGATGCCTATCTCTTTCGTGCGCTGCTCAGCGGAAAACACCACGAGGCCAAGCAAACCCAGACAGGATATCAAAATTGCAAGGGATGCAAATAATATGGAAAGCTTTGCGATGATCAGTTCGTTACTGTACAGATTTTTATATTCCTCATCGACAAATTGATACGTGAACGGATAATTGGGATTGATATTCTTGTAGACTTTAGCGAGACTGGCAAGCGCCTCCTTCGTTTTGCCCGGAATTGTTTTGACCATGATCACTCCGAAATATTCATATTCCTTAACATCCAGAATGACGGGTTTAATGGGTTCACGCAGCGAATGTGTGTGATAATCTTTCAGTATACCTATGATATGTCCTTTTTTATCCCAGGCGGAAACCCATTTGCCGATGGGATTTTTCATTCCCATTTCCTTTACGGCCTCCTCATTAACCAGAAAAGCATCCGTGGAGTCAGTAGAAATCGTTTCTGAGAAATCACGACCGGCTGCAATCTTCAGGTTCATCAGTTTTACAAAATCAAATCCAACGGAAGCCGGTTTAAACCCTACGTTAGCGTTCTTATCTTTTCCTTCCCATTTTA
>Ga0206904_1049_pt1 | contig 33220 bp, 31 predicted proteins | sample Alteio_BWOrgHeat_42_FD_152981 | JGI IMG/M metagenome (GOLD analysis project Ga0206904, IMG submission 152981) | Enriched cells from forest soil in Barre Woods Harvard Forest LTER site, Petersham, Massachusetts, United States -... | ecosystem: Environmental > Terrestrial > Soil > Temperate forest >...
TGGAGATACACAGTTATTATACACAGAGCTACTTTACCAGCAGTACGATGAGCGCAGATGTGAAGGCTTTGTTGCATAATTACCTAAGCCTTGCCGAAAAACAGTGGATAAGCAAAAGCGTTTATGAACAAGCTCTGATTGCTTTAACCATGCAACGCAATGGCAAGCCACAGATTGCTGCAGCAATTATTAAATCGTTATTGGAAACTGCGCAGCAATCGGATGATATGGGGATGTACTGGGCCAAAAACAAATCAGGATATTATTGGTACCAGTCACCAGTGGAAACACAAAGCGTAATGATTGAACTGTTTACTGAAGCAGCTAATAACCCCAAAGCGGTTGAAGAAATGAAGATATGGCTGCTGCGGAGCAAGCAAACCAGTAACTGGCAAACTACCAAAGCTACCGCCGCAGCCTGCTACGCATTGTTGCTCAAAGGGGATAACTGGCTTGCCGACCAAACTGTACCTGATATTGATTTAGGTGGGAAAAACCTTTCGGAATTAAAGCCTGACGTTAAAGCTGATGCCGGTACCGGCTATATTAAAACCAGCTGGGCCGATGAACAGGTTAAGCCGGAACTGGGTAAAGTGCAAATAAAAAATAACGGTAAAACCATAAGCTGGGGTGCGTTGCACTGGCAATACCTGGAGAACCTGGATAAGATAACTTCGTCAACAACAGACATTAATTTAGAACGTAAGTATTTTATTGTTAAACAAGGTAGTACAGGACCTGAGCTTACTGCCGTTGATGCAGTGCATCAGCCTAAAACCGGAGATTTGCTTAAGGTTGTAGTTTATTTAAAGGCAAACCGTGATTTTGAATATGTACAGTTAAAAGATATGCGCCCTGCAGGTACAGAGCCTGTTGATGTGTTATCGACCTATAAATATCAGGATGGTTTGTACTATTACCAGGTTACAAAAGATGTGGCTACCAGCTTTTTTATCAGCAATTTAAATAAAGGGAATTACGTATTTGAATATCAGCTGCGTGTTGCACAACCGGGGAATTTTTCAACGGGGATAAGTACCGTACAATGTATGTATGCACCCGAGTTCAATTCACACTCGGAAGGGATGCGAATGGTGGTTAAGCCGTGAGTTGATTTCGGATTTAAGCCCAAAGCCAGATAATAAAACATTGAGGACTAAAAGTTAGTCCTCAATGTAATTCCGTATGTTTTTGGGTTGCCCAAATGCGAGGCGCCGAAATCATAGGCATAATCAATATATTTCTTGTTTGCCAGGTTTTGTCCCCATAAAAATGCATCGAACCATTTGGTGCTTATGCCTAAATGGGCGTTGAACAGGCTGTATCCTTTTTGCTCTATATGATTGGCCAGATCGAAATATTGATTGCCAATGTATTTCCATTCGCCACGGGCAATAAGCTGCATGTTTGCATCAAGTTGATAGGCATATTGCAGTGCAAGCATTGATGTTACATCGGGTGTATAAACCTGGTGATTGCCCTTTAAATTTATTGCCTGCCCGTTATCCGGAACTTCAAGATCGGTGTACCTTGCATGCGTGTAGCCAAAGTTGTAGTCTACATTTAAACCTTTTAATACGGTAGCGGCAAGCTCAGCCTCAATACCTTTGCTGTTTAGTTTTCCTGCATTTTGGGTAACAGTAATGGCGCTTGGCAATATCAATGTGGGCACCTGCGCATTATTTACGAGCGTGTAAAATGCCGAAATATTAACGCGTAATCTTTTATTAAAGAAAGAATTTTTGGAGCCAATCTCGTAATTGTCGCTGTACTCAGGCTTGTAAGCATAGAGCGGCGGCTGTGAAGGATCGGAACCTAACTGGCTGATACCGCCTGCCCTAAAGCCCCGGCTATAGGTGGCAAACAGGTTATTATTGTCGGAGAGATGATAAGCAACAGTAAGTTTTGGAGTAAAGGCTTTAAAGTTTGCCTTCGACGAAGTATCGGCCTGGGTAATTGTTCCACCGGCTCCATCGGGTTGAAATTCTCCTTTTACTTCTTCTTTTTTATGCTCGGCATCGTAACGAAGACCTGCAGTGATATCCCATTTTGGGTTGATGGTGTAAACTACCTGCCCGAATGCTGCAGCGCCATAATTACGCTCGATATTGGTATTGATACTGGTGAAGTTATTAATTGGCGAACCTACATCCGCTGCGTCGGCGCCGAAGTGCGTGCCAACTTTGGTAGGGCTGTAACGGTAAAACCCGTAAAGACCAGCAGTCCACTTGATGGGAGATACCGATAAAGCGGGTGAACTGAATCGAAATTCCTGAGTTCCTACCTTTACATTATTCCAGTTACTGCCGTAATTATTAATGATTGATACTGCATCGATAGGTGAAAAATCGCCATCAATAGGGGTGGTGTAGTAACGGTAGTTTTCCTGATAAGAACTAACTGATGTAAAATTGAAGTTGCTTCCAGTATAATTTGCGGATAACGAGGCATTAAATATGTTATCGATAATTTTTGTTGTAGCGTTCTGATCTACCTTAAATGGATTGCTCAATGCATCCGCCGGGCTGCCTGCTAACTGGAATGGCCCGTTATTACGGTTCTCGTAATTTTTAACATTCAGTGTAAGTGTAAGCTTTTCATTGGCCAAAAATTTAAGGTAATAGTTGCCTAAAAAGAAGTGCTGCTTATCAAATTTTGTATTGTTAAATACATTGGTATAAAACCCATTAAATGCCGAATACACTCCGGCAACACCCAAAAAGAGTTTATCTTTTATCAGCGGTGCGCGCAGACCCAGGCTATAGCGTTGTTCACCATAATTGCCAAAATTAAGCTCGGCAAAGCCACTGGTTTGGTTTGAGGGCTGTTTGGTGATCACATTTATTACGCCACCCAACGCATTGCGGCCATACAATGTTCCTTGCGGGCCGCGTAAAACTTCAATACGTTCAATATCAAAAAGCTGGGGTATATAGGTATCGAGGCTAAACTGGTTTACCCCATCGATATAAGTAACCACAGCAGGATCATAAGATGTTGTGGCAACGCCCCGCAATCCGGTTACATTCCGGTTATCACCTGGGCCTGCTGAATACAGGTTGGGAATTATCCCGGTAAGGTCTTTTAAGTTCCACAATTTATATTCCTGTACCTGTTTTGCAGAAAGCGTTGAGATACTGACAGGTACCTGTTGAACTTCTTCTTCTCTTTTTTGAGCAGTTACAACCACTTCATCCAGTTGATTACTGACATCTTTTAGTTTCAGATTGAGAACCTGACTTTTTCCGCTTATGGTAATAACTTGATTGCTTGACGCATAGGCGATACTACTGATATGAATAGTGTAAACACCTGCAGGAATGTTAGCGATACTAAACTCCCCCTTAGTGTTGCTGGTTGTATTGTAATTGGTATTTAACAAGGTTATGGTTGCATTTGCAACCGGTTCGGATTTGGAGTTAGTGATAACCCCTGAAACTTTGACAAGGTTTTGTGTATAAGCCGAGCAATAAATGATCAGCATAAATAATAGTAAGGATATTTTTTTCATTGAAAAAGTAGTACGTGTTAAATTGATAGTCCTGAGTCTGTAGCCCTAAGTCCAGATAACGAAATCAGACTTAGGACTACAGATTAATGACTATAGACTGGATTTTATTGCTTAAGCGATAAGACCCAGTTTATAATTTGTTTGGCCTCTGCTGGTTTAAGGGCAGGATGTGCCGGCATTGAAACATCGCCCCAAACCCCTGTGCCGCCCTGAATTACCTTTTGGGTTAAGTGGGTCACTGATGCTTTGCTGTTCGGGTATTTTTTAGCAACATCAGTAAACGCAGGCCCGATTGATTTTTCGGATATTTTATGGCAGGTTTTACAATCGAGCGATAACATTAAAGCCTTACCTGGGCCGGCAGCATTAATGCCTGTTAATTTAGGAACACCACCTGCCAGTATACTAAGCGTTTTACTTTTTGTTGCGGCATCCTGATCGTCCTTGACTTCGACAGAAGCAGTGTAGGTACCTTTGGTTTTATAAACGTAACTGAGGCGTGGTACTAAGGTTTTCTTGGTTACACCATTGCCCAGTGTCCAGTTATAGGTCATTTTGTCTCCCTCAGGATCTTTCGCTACAACAGTAAATAATACTGACAAAGGCAGTTTGCCGTAAGTCTTGCTGGCATTTACTTTAGCTATATCGGGTGCACGGTTTCCTCGGTTGTAATCTATTCTAGCCAAACCTGCGTCCGGATTTTTTGTGAACCAGCCATTGCCATATTCAAGTACATAGATCCTTCCATCAGGCCCTACTTCCATATCAATAGGCGCATTGAATTTTGTTGAAGGCATAAAGGCTTCCATTTTATCAAAATCGCCATTTGGCTGCAGGGTTATAGCTTTTATCCATCCACGGATCCAATCGTAAAAGATCATCTTTTTGTTATAATAATCAGGGAATCGGGTTGCCTTCGGATACAGATCGGTATAATAAACCGGGCCGGCCATTGTAGTGCGGCCACCGGAACCTACTTCCGGAAAATCAGCTGATGGGCCATAAGGATACCAGATGAATGCGGGTTGTGCCGGAGGCAACTCGGTTAAACCTGTATTATTTCTTGAATCATTAATAGGATGCAGCGGATCAAACGCGGGACCGGATACGCCCGTAGCATAGTTATAAGCGTGATACGGGATATTCGGTCCTATAAACAGTGGCCAGCCAAAGAAGCCTGCCTTGCGGGCTTGGTTCAGCTCATCATAACCGCGTGGTCCGCGTGTTTCCAAGCTATCTTTGTTAGCATCAGGACCAACCTCACCCCAGTATAAAAAGCTGTTCTTTTTATCAACTGAGATACGGTATGGGTTCCTGTCGCCCATTACATAAATTTCAGGGCGAGTTTTGGGTTCACCGGGTTTAAACAGGTTGCCTTCCGGAATATCATAAGTGCCATCCGGCTTCATTTTTATACGTAGTATCTTTCCGCGTAAGTCATTGGTATTGCCTGCAGAGCGCCTTGAATCGTAATGATCGAAACCGGGGCGGTCATCCAGCGGGGCAAAGGCATGAGTGTTATACGGGGGTTTTCCATCTTCATCAAATGGGGTTGAATTATCCCCTGTTGAAAGGAACAGCATATTATCCTGACCGAACGCAATTGAACCACCGGTATGGCAGCAGATCTCCCGTTGCGAATAAAGCTGCAATACTATTTTTTCTGTTTTGTTATCGATGGTATCATTCAGCAATGTAAAGCGCGATAAACGGTTTACACTGGTATCTGTAGGGCTGTAATAAATATAAATATAATGATTGTTTTTAAAATCAGGATCAGCCTGAAGGCCCAAAACACCTTCTTCAGCATTTACACCCTTAATATGCGTTTTCCAGTAAACGTCTAAAAAACCTACCTGTTTAACCGTTTTGGTATCGTTTTTATAAAGTTTTATACCACCGCGGCGTTCTGCGATCAATACGTCGAGGTTTGGTAATATGGTCATCTCAGTAGGTTCGAAAAAGTTACCTGTTACCAGCTGGGTTTTAACAAAACGGTTCTCTTCGGGAACACGCTCAGTAGTAGCTTTTGAATAATTAAGTTTCTGATGATCGCCAATAGCCCATTGAATACCGCCGAGGATATGTTTCAGAAAAAGCGGATCGCTGTACGATTCGTCGGTATGGCCAAGCTCTGTGTACCATGCCCTGCCGCCATCGTAATTATGATACCATGCCATAGGGTGGTTTGCGCCGTTTATGCCACCTTTATAGCTGGTTTCATCAATGGTTATCAGTACATGCATATCTTTAATCAGGTCTTTGTAATTATACCATTCATCCTTTCTTTTCCATACATCGGGTAAATGTTTGGTAGAAATATGCGCTTTATCAACCACATGCAGCACAGCCTCCTGCTGTGCTGGGTGGCTAACAAAATAACCGCCAACTAACCTGCCATACCAATGCCAGTCATACTCTGCATCGGCAGCAGCGTGGATGCCCACATAGCCGCCACCAGCCTGAATGTATCTTTCAAAATCATTACGTTCGTTTGCAGTAAGCAGCGGGCCTGTGGTGCTTAAAAACACAACCGTACTATATTTCTGAAGGTTGCTTTCGGTAAATTTTGCAGCATCAGATGTGGTGTCCACGTCAAAATTGTTCTCCTTGCCAAGCTTTATAATAGCATCTACTCCTAATGGAATTGAGGCATGGTGAAAGCCAGCTGTTTTTGTAAAAACCAGGATTTTTGGTTTGACAGGAGCAAAGCTCAAAAACAAAAGCGGGATAAAAAGCAGGACGGTAAATTTAAGTCGCATTGGTTTATTTTTAATGGTAAATATGTAGGTAATTATAATGGGTTTAATAGCGCCTAATTTAAATAAAAAAGGGATAAAACGAACTTTGAAATAAAAATGATACTAATTGTTAATCATGCACTTAAGATTTGTGTAATCGATTGCAGAGAAGCATGGTGTATGGCCTGTTTAAACGTTAATGAAACTTGCAGATTCATAGCATTTTACCGTGCTGATGTAAGGAATATGTGTGGATAATACACGCTGGTATTTTGTAATACAGCTGGTAAGGATTTTTAATTAATAACCCAATATTTGTGGATTTGGAATAGGGCGTGATCTATAATATCTATAATTTTTACTGATTAAAATTCTTAATTGTAACACCGGGCTCCGACGGAGCCAGAAAATACGCATTATTAAAGCTATAAACAGAATGCTCTTCTTGAGTTGTAAATTTGTCAGACCCCGGAGGAGCATCCTGTTTATAGAAAAATGGGAGAAATGATCAGGCCCCCAGGGAGCCTCCTAAACTCGCCTTATAATTTAGATACTAACCTCAATAGTACTACTATTTAATGCTGATGGTTTGTTCTTTTAAATTCCAACCACTGATGCTAACCATTGCTGCGTTTTTAATTTTAGCTGCGTTATAATTAAGGGTTATAGTTTTATGTTCGCTGGGTAAAACAGATATATAATTATCGCTGTAAAACACAGGTAATAAGCGGTTACCGCTTTGTGCATCAACCAATGATATGCGGTTAAAAAATGCTACCGGGGCATTATCAGGATTGGTTAGCGTAACTTCAATAGTACCAGGTGTAATTTGCTTAGCAACCGTTGTAACCTGCGACGGCGCAATTTTTTTGAGGCCGGAGTAAACGCCTTTTTCATCAGGTAGCCAGTACAGATTATCGCTTACTATATTTTGTTTCAGATCGAGCAACCTTAGGGAAAGAAATACACCTTCTTTTTTTGCCAGTGCATTTACTTCGTCTTTCATAGGCACAAAGCCTTTAACAGATTGCGGCTGGATCTCTTCAAAAACCTTTGTCAGCAGTTTTTCTTTACCCTGCATGCTATAAGCCTTTACCTCGAGCATTAAATCGCGTCTGGTTGTAAAGGTGTTATTTACAATGGTAACCATGCCATCTAAAGGATTGTACATTACATGCAGCGGCTCGCTGCCATTATGCAGACCATATAAACAAGCATTAGGGTCGAGGTAATAATCATACATCTGCCCGCGCATGGCAGTCCACGGGTTTTGGGTTTTCCAGATGATAACACCTGTGTACCAATCCCACATGTGGGCGCTAAAACCCTCCATCAGGGCCCGGTATTGATTGTAGTTAACCAGTTGTGCCTTGGCAGCGAAGTCTTTTGCATCGATTGCTTTTCCATATGGGTCGATAGCTGCATCGTAACCAATATACTTGTGATAGTCCCATACTGAATCTACTTTTCTTTTACCTCTATCTGTAGAAAATTCAGGAGCGATCAAATTTTCAGTCGGAATAAAACGCTTTAATGATTCAAAATCATTTATGCCAACGGAGCCAATTTCCGAATTAAACGGAAAGGTATGCACTTTAAAAAATGCAGAGTCAGGCTGTATACCATAAGGGCCGTCGCCATTGCCACCAAGGGTATTGAGCGACATTTTATCGGAATTGGAATACTCCACAAACCAGCGTGTGCCATCGAGTTTTGGCAAAATAGTATCCCTTACAGGGATCAAAATATCTTCGGGAGGCGTGATCTCATTGCCTCCGCACCATATAACCAGTGAAGGGTGGTTGCGCACCATTTTTATCTGGTCGGTAAGCGACTGTAGGTATAATTTATGATCGTCCGGATATTTGCGTCTTGTCCATTGATCGTCTTTTTTCATTGGATCGAGCCATCTGCCGTTTGCATCGCCTGAAACCCAGAAGTCCTGAAAAACCAGCATGCCGTATTCATCGCAAGCATTGTAAAACTCCGGCCTTTCCAGCAATGCCCCGCCCCAAACCCGGATGAGGTTCAGGTTCATATCGCGGTGAAAGCGTACTTCGGCATCATATCTTGCATCCGATAAACGCAGCATCGCATCAGAAACGATCCAGTTGCCGCCTTTAATAAATATCTTTTGGCCATTAACCGCAATCTGCCTGCTTTTTGTTTGTTCGTTCCAGCTACTTTGAATTTCCCTTACGCCAACGTTAATGAAGGCCTGGTCAGACAGTTTATTTTGAACTGTAAACTGAATGGCGCTTTTATACAGATAAGGTTTGCCATAACCATTTGGCCACCATAGTTTAGGGTCTTTTAGTACGAGATCGTTCAGGTTAATTTCGATTGAAGAATTAGCTTTAACTATCACATTTTTAATAACCTTTTGCCCGGCAATTGTAAACTGTAAAATACCGCTTACTGCCTTACTTGTTGGGTTGCTTAAAGTTGCTGATGATTTAATAATAGCCGGCTGCTGCATGCCTTCGACCTGCCTGATACCAGGAACTATTGTTATAATATGCGGATCGGTAATTTTAACTGCCCCTGTCGTTTCTATGGTTACTTTATCCCAAATACCGGTGTTGCGGTCGCGCATGGGTTGTATCCAATCCCACCCGGCGGTATATTGCAGGCCAACGTTTTTAGCGATCTGCCCGTCACCTCCTTGCCCGCCATTCGGGTTTCCAACCGGATCGGGAGGATAAACCAATACAGCCAAACGGTTTTTACCACTTTTATTAATCAGGGAAGTAATATTATACGATTGACGCAAAAACATACCGAAGTGCCTCTGCTTATTTACCTTTTTGCCATTTAAAAATACTTCGCAGCTATAATTAACACCTCTTAAATTGAGGTAGACCTGATTACTGCCAGTGGGAGCGGCCTGTTTAAAATCTTTTACAAACCAATAAGTATAATAATCGCGACCGGTGTTGTATATATCTTTTATGCGGGCATTGTTCATTCCCCAAAAAGGATCGGGAACGAGCTTGTTATTCAATAATGTAGTTAAAACAGTTCCGGGTACGGTTGCATTTAACCATGAATTTAACTGAAAATCATCTTTTGAGATCTGGGTACCATCTGCGTGCACATCAGCGAGTTTCAGGCATTTCCAGCCTTCATTCAGTTCGCTGCTGTTTTGAGCGGATACTTTTGTAAATGATAAAAGACAGATAAGTAATAAGAAGAAAAAAGATGAAGATGGATTCTTCAGGAGCAGTTTAAACCTGCTCCTTGTTTGTATTTGTGTGGGCATAGATAGGTATTTAGGGCTAAAGATAAAATAAATATAAAAATTAGCCCCTTTAGATTGTGTTTTTTGCTGAACAGGTTCAAATACTAATACGCCCGTTCAGGTGCGTACACTTGAGCGGGCGTATTTAGTTGAAATATTAGATGAGAGCGTTTCTGGCTATACGTTAAACCTGAAATGCATAATATCGCCATCCTGCACAATATAGGTTTTACCTTCAATGCCTAATTTACCATTGTCTTTAATAACTGCTTCTGATCCGTTGAATTTTACAAAATCCTCGTATTTTATTACTTCAGCGCGGATAAACCCTTTTTCAAAATCAGTATGGATAACGCCTGCTGCCTGTGGTGCAGTAAAGCCCTTTGTAATTGTCCAGGCGCGCACTTCCTGTACTCCAGCAGTAAAGTAAGTGGCAAGATTGAGCAGCTTGTAGGCGGCCTTTATCAGCTTGTTTACACCAGATTCAGTTAAACCCAGGTCATCCAAAAACATCTGGCGTTCTTCGTAAGTCTCCAGTTGTGAAATTTCAGACTCTATCTGTGCTGATATAATCAGTACTTCAGCATTTTCGTCTTTTACAGCAGCTTTAACCCTCTCAACGTAAGCATTCCCGGTATTAACAGACGCTTCATCAACATTACAAACATAAAGCACTGGCTTTGCAGTAAGCAGCCATATATCTTCAATATATTCCTTGTCTTCTTCAGCAACAGGGGCTGTACGTGCCGATTTACCTGCCAGCAAATGATTTTTGTACACGGTAAGCACATCAAAAGTCTTTTTAGCTTCTTTATCGCCGCCTGTTTTAGCCATCTTTTCAACCTTCTGAATCTTCTTTTCTATCGAATCCAGATCTTTTAGCTGTAGCTCGGTATCAATAATTTCCTTATCGCGGATAGGGTCGACAGAGCCATCAACATGGATCACATTATCATTATCAAAACACCGCAAAACATGAATTATAGCATTAGTAGCGCGGATATTGGCCAAAAACTGGTTACCCAAACCTTCGCCCTTGCTGGCGCCTTTAACCAGGCCTGCAATGTCCACTATCTCAATAACATTGGGCACAACATTTTTGGGGTTGACTATTTCTGTAAGCTTGGTTAAACGCTCATCAGGTACGGTAATTACCCCTACATTCGGTTCAATAGTGCAAAAAGGAAAATTAGCCGCCTGTGCTTTAGCATTCGATAAGCAATTAAAAAGTGTTGATTTACCCACATTCGGCAAACCTACTATACCACATTGTAGTCCCATTTATTTAAAGATTTTAGTCCATAGTCGATAGTCCATGGACCATAGTAAGGAGATAAATAACCATCGACCATGGTCTATGGACTATCGACAAAAAGTCTGCAAAGATAACAGAAAAAATTGCCTGCGTTTTGAAAAAATAAACGACTTTTGCGCCAGTACAAAAAGCAGTCAAAAAGTTTAAATATGTAAAGGAGGATTTTTTATGGAAGAAATGGTTGAACAAGTAAGCGTATTACTGGAACAGGAAGACAAAAACCAATTACAGGAATATTTGAACAGCCTTAACATATCGGACGTTGAAGAGCTGATAGGTGAGCTTCCGGAACATGGCCCTTTATTTATTGAAACTTTATCCCTCAACCGGTCTGTAAATGTATTCCGCATCCTTGACTTTCCTACCCAGGAGCGTATTATAAAAAAACTTTCAGGGCAACGGGTAGCAGAGCTGATAAACGAACTGCCTCCTGATGACCGTACCTCGCTTTTTAGTGAGCTGCATGGCGACGCTGTTCAGAAACTAATTCAGCACCTTTCACCTGCCGACCGTAAAGAAGCTTTACAATTACTCGGTTATGAAGAGGATAGCGTTGGTCGCTTAATGACCCCAGATTATATTGCTGTAAAAAAAAACTGGGATGTAAAGCGGGTACTTTCGCATATCCGCGAATATGGTAAAAACTCTGAAACCATTGATGTAATCTATGTACTGGGCGATAAGGGCGTTTTATTAGATGATATCCGGATCCGCGAAATTTTATTGGTTGATCCTGAAACTAAGGTGAGCCAGTTAATGGATGGCCGCCTCATTGCACTTAAAGCCACCGACCCGCAAGAAGAAGCAATAAATGTTTTCAGGATGAATAATAGGGTGGCATTGCCGGTTACAGATGATGCCGACGTTTTATTAGGCATTGTAACCGTTGATGATATCCTTTGGATTGCTAATGAAGAATATACCGAAGATATACAAAAGATAGGTGGTACAGAGGCATTGGACGAGCCATATCTTGACATCAACTTGCTGAAGCTTGTTAAAAAGCGTGTAGGCTGGCTTATCGTTTTGTTTTTGGGCGAAATGCTCACCGCTACTGCCATGGGTTATTTCGGCGATGAAATTGGCATTGTGGTAGCGCTGGCGTTCTTCCTGCCGCTTATTATTTCCAGCGGGGGCAACAGTGGCTCACAGGCATCAACATTAATCATACAGGCTATGGCTTTGGGTGAGGTAACAGTTGCCGACTGGTGGCGGGTTATGCGCCGCGAATTGCTTTCGGGTTTAATGCTTGGGGTAATTTTGGGTATAATCGGGTTTTTCCGCATAACTATATGGAGTGCATTTAGTACTGTTTATGGCCCGCACTGGCTGCTTATTGCATTTACTGTAGGCTTTGCGTTAATAGGAGTGGTGCTATGGGGTTCGCTGGCAGGCTCTATGCTTCCGCTGATATTAAAAAAACTGGGCGCCGACCCTGCAACTTCTTCCGCACCATTTGTAGCAACATTGGTGGATGTAACAGGGTTGATCATTTATTTCACCATTGCTTCGCTGGTAATGCATGATATTTTACATCCGCCTGTAACGCATATGCATAATATTATGTCTATACATCATAATCTAAAGGTAATTCCGCATTAAATGATGTCAGTATAGATAGTAGTTAGTACCCTTATCTTCACTAATTTTCTTGTTTGGTTTAAAGAATTTAATATCTTTAGAATACTAAAAACTTTAAAACAATCAATTGAACTATGGAAACAACAGGAAACTTTGTGGAGCCGGGTGCTGAGACCGAACTTGTCTTAACTTTCGAAGCACAAACCTATTTACGCGAGGCTGGTAAATGGGCCGTTTTTTTAAGCATAATAGGCTTTATTATTTGCGGATTTATAGTGTTGGCTGCATTATTTGCTGGTGCTATGATGTCGGCAGTGTCCAGATTTTCTACCGGGCCAATGGCTGCAACAGCAATGGCAGGCATGGGTGGTCTTATAACGGTGGTGTATTTACTTGGTGCTTTAATTTACTTTTTCTTCTCGCTTTATTTATACCAGTTTGGCAGCAGGGTTAAAAAAGGTATCATGTTTTTAGATAGTTTACACGTTACAAATGCCCTGGGGAAATTAAAATCATTCTTTAAATTATGGGGGATAATTACAATAGTTGTATTGTGTTTTTATGCATTGGCAATTATATGTGCAATTCTATTCGGGTTATCAACATCATCAATGATGGGCAGATAAAAAACGACATAACAAAAAACCCCCGGTGAGTCGGGGGTTTTTCAAAAATAGTTTAGTTAGTTTGTTCAGTGTTTATATTTCAAAAGAGAAATCTTCGTCTGCTGTTTTAGCAATTTCCTGATTTTCGCTGTATTCATAGCGCTTCTCAACAACTTCCTGATTTGCTTTAATGTACTCTACAGTATCTTTTAAGCCCTCAGCAAATTTTTCGAAATCCTCCTTGTACAAAAAAATCTTGTGTTTAATAAAAACCCCGTCCTCCAAACGCTTTTTGCTTTCGGTGATCGTAACATAGTAATCGTTTGAACGGGTTGCTTTTACATCGAAAAAATAAGTCCGTTTACCGGCCCTTACTTTCTTCGAGTAAACCTCCTCCCGCTCTCTGTTTTCAAAATCTGCCATAATATATGTGTCGTAACTAGTTTTGGTTGGCATAAATATAAATAATTTTTCAAAGTACAAGGATTAATTCCAATATAAATGAACTTTTGTTATAATTATTTTATTTTTTAGTTGATTTTTATGCGTTTTCTTCTTCTTCAAGTAATTGTTTTTCGTACAATTCGAAATAAATGCCTTTTTGTTCCATTAAATCGGTGTGGTTTCCCTGTTCTGCAATTTCGCCATTATCCATCACCAAAATTTTATCTGCATTTTTTATGGTCGAGATACGATGGGCAATAATTATGCTTGTTTTGCCAATCATATTGCGCCCCAAATTGTTTAATATCTCCTCTTCAGTGCGTGTGTCAACAGCCGAAAGACAGTCATCAAAAATAAGTACCTGTGGCTGTTTAACAATTGCCCTGGCTATAGACACGCGTTGTTTTTGTCCGCCCGAAAGCGTTATGCCGCGCTCGCCTATCAACGTTTCAAAGCCTTTATCAAGCTCCATAATATTCTGATAAACGGCTGCATCTTTTGCCGCAACTGAAACCTTTTCCATATCAAGAACGTCAGCACTAAAAGCAATATTGTTTGCAATCGTATCCGAAAACAGGAAAACCTCCTGTGGTACAAAACCAATTTGCGAGCGGTATCCCTCCAAATTAAGCCGGGTAATCGCTGTATTGTCAATCAAAATTTCCCCTCCGGTTGTGTCGTACATCCGCATAATTAAATTAGCGATGGTAGATTTTCCAGAACCTGTGCGACCTATTACAGCCACCATTTCGCCGGGTTTGGCAGTGAACGATACATTTTTTAAGGCTTGTATACCTGTATCAGGATAAATGAACGAAACGTTGTTAAATTCAATTTGTCCTTTTATTAATTGTTTGGCAATATTTGGAGAGACAATCTCCGGCTGCTGATGCAAAAACTCATTGATACGCTTTTGGGAAGCAGCCGCCCGCTGGATCAATGAGGTTACCCATCCTAAGGCTATAACAGGGAAGGTAAGCTGGTTAAGGTAAACTATAAATTCGGCAATATTACCCGATGTAATATTACCTTTCATAACCTCAATGCCGCCAACATACATGGTGATAACATTACTCAGGCCAACAAGTAATAACATAAGCGGATAAAACATGGCCTGGACCTTAACAAGCTCCATAGAGTGTGTTTTGTAGTTCTCACTCTCCGCTGCAAACTTATCGGTAACGTGTTTCTCACGAACATATGATTTGATAACCCTTATACCAGAAAAATTTTCCTGAACAAAGCTGGAAAGTGCTGACAACCGTTGCTGTATCTTTTCACTTCTGAAATTGATAGTATTATTAACATAATAGATAATTATAGCAAGTATAGGAAGTGGCAATACCGACCATATGGCAAGCCTTACGTTAACCGTAAGCATTACGCAAATAACCATTACAAAAAGCACAACAGTATTTATGGTATACATAATGCCCGGGCCAAGGTACATACGCACGCGGCTGACATCCTCCGTAACCCGGTTCATCAGGTCGCCGGTGTTGTGGCGGCGGTAAAAGGCAAGTGATAGCAGCTGGTAATGGGCGTAGATCTCATTTTTAAGATCATATTCAATATGCCGCGACATCAATATGATGGTTTGCCTCATAAAAAACAGGAACAAGCCTCTTATTAAAGCCAAAACCAACACCAGTATACCAAATAAAAACAGGCTCAGGCCAAATATTTCGTAAATCATGCCTTGCCTGTTGAACCCTGAAAAAAGGCGGTAAACGCTTATGTTTTCGGTAACAAGGTCAAAGGCTACACGAATAACCTGCGCAGGCAATACACCAAAAATGTTGGATATAATTACGAACAGCACACCCGGAATAAGCCGCCATCTGTATTTGTAAAAAAACTTATTGAGGTACGCGAGGTCTTTCATATAATCGGGGAAGTCCGGAAATCCTGAAAACAGAAGTCCGAAAACTCAAAAGTACAGTAATCCGGTTAACTTTTCAAGGAGGAAAGTCGTCTTAAAGTAAAAACAAGAAGTAGAAGGGCATGCCCTTCTGCTTCACTAACTATTAACTGATTTTACTAAAACTTACTTACTTTCCCTGTTGCTGCTAAACGAATCCCTGAACATTTTCCAGCCTTTTGAGGTCTTTTTCCAAAGGACAAGAAACTTTCCATTATCTGTTAATATACTATTCGTATCGTACGATTCCCATAGCCCTTCCTCAGTTACATAATTCTCACCATCTCCATAAACGTTAAGGGTTATGAACCTGCCATTTCTAAGCCCGAACTGGTTATAAGCCATCTTAAAGAATTTAAGTGGTGCACCTGCTTCGCGCATGGCAGGTAAATTGGGAGGCATTATAACGCAATCCTCAGCATAACGGTTAATAAATATAGATGAATCGCCCTTTGCAAAAGACTGGAAATAAATGCTGTTGCTTGCGGCTATGGCTTCTTTAGCCTCTTCCAGATTTGTATTGGTTTTGGTCTGTGCGTTGGCCCGGTTGTATGACAGAGAGGCTATTGTTATCAACCCGGTTAAAATTAAAAATTTGTTCGTTTTCATTTTCTTTTTGCTTATTGAATAATTGTTTTGATTCTTATTATAAGCAAAAATAAGGTGGCTGCAAATGCCGAAATTGTACAAAACGGAACAATCTGTCAGGTGTTTTTTTAATCTTAACCAGCTATAAATTAGCACTTGTTAGCCTTTCTTATTTTGCTTTTACATTCATAAGGCTAACTAATAGCTAAATTAGTTTGCAGCAATAAAAAAAACCGCTACTTTTGTCACCGAGCCGAACAGAATATTTACTTTGTCACTTCTAATGCCTAATTCAAACCCTAGTGAATCAATATTTAGCCAACTTGAGGCTTACGGACATAAGAAAGTTGTATTTTGCAGTGATCCGGAAACAGGCTTAAAAGCAATCATCGCTATTCACGATACTACCCTTGGTCCAGCATTGGGTGGCACACGCATGTGGGCCTATAAAACTGAAGCCGATGCGCTATACGATGTGCTGCGGCTGTCAAAAAGCATGACCTATAAGGCTGCTATCGCTGGTCTTAATTTAGGAGGGGGCAAGGCAGTGATCATCGGCGATTCGCATAAAGATAAAACAGAAGCATTACTGCGTAAATTTGGCCGATTTATAAAAAACCTTAATGGTGAATTCATTACCGCCGAAGATGTGGGTACAAATCCGAGGGATATGGAATATATCCGGATGGAAACCCAGCATGTTACCGGTGTTCCTGAAACCATTGGGGGCAGCGGCGATCCTTCGCCTATCACTGCTTTAGGTGTTTATATGGGGATAAAGGCTTGTGTAAAAGAGCTTTATGGCAATGATAATTTAACCGGAAAATCGGTAATTGTGCAGGGAATAGGCCATGTGGGCGAAAACCTGGTGAAATTGCTCCGCGACGAAAATGCGAAAGTTTACATCAGTGATATCAATGATGAAAGAGTAGGGCAGGTAGCTAAAAAGCACGGTGCTGAAATTGTTTCGAATAATAGTATTTTTGATATAAATGCCGATATTTATGCTCCATGTGCATTAGGGGCAACTATTAATACCCAAACAATAAATAAGCTTAAATGCGGTATTATTGCAGGGTCGGCTAATAACCAGTTGGAGGATGAAAGCCTTCACGGGCAAATGCTGCTCGATAAAGGAATTTTATTCGCTCCTGACTATGTGATAAACGCGGGAGGCATTATTAATTGTTATTCCGAATTGATGGGCTTTAGTAAAAAGCGCACCATGCAGTTAACGGAAAATATTTACGAGGCTACAAGGAATGTTTTAAAACTTTCTAAGTCCGAAAGCATTTCTACAATCGTTGCAGCAAACAAAATTGCAGAGAAAAGAATTGCTGATATTAAAAAAGTGAAATCAACCTATTAAAATAAAAACAGAATCCGCAACTTTGCGGAACTAAAATCGTTCTTACAAAATGTTAAACCGCAGACACCTAAGGGTAAAAGTTCTACAGTCGTTATACGCTTATCACCAATCAAACAGCGGCGACATCAAACAGCATGAAAAAAATTTATTGCAAAGTATTGATAAGGTATACGAAATGTATATCTGGATGCTGTCGTTAATTTCCGAAGTTACCAATTATGCCGAAACCGATGCTGAAGAGCGGGCCAATAAACACCTGCCTACTGCTGAAGACCTTAATGCAAACGTTAAAATACTGGGCAACAGGTTTGTGTTATCGCTGCTCAAAAATAAAGAATACCTGGCCGGCCTGAAAAAATATAAGGTTGCCTGGGACTTTGAACCGGAATTGGTTAAATCGTTATTTATTATTCTTAAAAACGCTGACGAATATAAAGAATACCTGGCCAAAACAGGCGATACTATACAGACCGATAAAGACATTATAAAATTCATTTTCAAAAAGGTGATCTTAAAATCATCAATATCCGAGCAGGTGTTTGAAGACATGTTCCTTTACTGGCCGGTAGATAAGGATGTTTTACAGGCATTAATAGCAAAAACATTTAAAAACTTTGCTTACGATGATTTTGAGCAAAATAAACTGGCCGAAGTAACAGGTAATTGGGAAGAAGACCGGGAGTTTATTGTTGAGCTTTTTGAACAAAGCATCCGCCATAACAACGATTATCAGCAATTGATAACCAGTAAAACCCAAAATTGGGAACCTGACCGTATTGCAATGATGGATACTTTGTTAATGAAAATGGCCATTGCCGAATTTGCCAATTTTAACTCTATCCCGGTAAAAGTTACCATAAACGAATACCTGGAAATTTCAAAAGAGTTTAGTACACCGAAAAGTAATTCATTTATAAACGGTATCTTAGACAAGATTTTAGCCGACTTAAAGGCTCAAAATAAAATAAACAAAATAGGCAGAGGATTAATAGAATAACAAACGATGAATCCATCATGAGTTGCCATTTAAAAACAAATTAAATATAACTCATGATAGCTTCATCACTATTAAAAAACAATTTATAATGATGAAAAACCTTTTTTTAAGCTTAATAGCTGCGGGTATGTTACTAACTTCCTGCAACTCAAACCAGGCAGGTGCTGCAACCAGCAGTACTACAGCTAATGCTGCAAATGCCCCGGTAATGAAATTTGAAAAAGATACCCATGACTTCGGGAAGATAAAAACCGGCGATAAAGTTACCTACGACTTTAAATTTACCAATACCGGTAAATCCCCGTTAATTATTACTGATGCCACTGCAACATGCGGCTGCACCAAACCTGAATTTGTTAAAACACCAATTAAACCCGGCGAAAGCAGCGCCATACATGTTACTTTCGACAGTGCTGCAAAACACGGCCTGCAGGATAAACAAATTACAGTTACCGCCAATACCGTACCTGCAGAAAATAGGGTACACCTGATTGGCGAAGTAACAATGTGAGTTTAAATTATATAAATTAAAAATGATAGCAACTATTTTATTACAAGCTGGCGGAGGCTTTGGCGGTCAGCAATTAATCGTTTTCGGGTTAATTGCCATCGTATTTTATTTCTTTATGATACGGCCCCAGGTTAAAAAGCAAAAAGATCAAAAGAAATACGTTAATGAGTTAAAAAAAGGGGATAAGGTTGTAACAACAGCAGGTATTCATGGAAGAATAGTTGATGTTGCCGAAACTACCTTTTTGGTTGAAGTTGAAAACGGAAAGATTCGTTTTGATAAATCAGCAATATCTTTAGAAGCTTCAAAGGCATTAAATACGCCTGCGGTAGTAACAAAGGCTTAAGTAACAAAAGAGGTGAAAGGATAAAGGTGAAAGGCAAAAGGTTTTAAGCCTTGCCTTTCACCTTTTAATTTTTTTACCTATAGCCTTTCACCGTTTACCTTTTCAAAATATGGCAATAATAAAATTATCTGCAACAGAACGGCGAAGGTTATCAGCATTTTTTACGTGCCTGATACTTGCCATTTTTGCGTGGGTATTTACAGTATTGTCAAACAACTACAGCTATACCGTTAAACAAGTATTAAACTTTAAAAATACGCCTCAAAAAAGGGCTTTTCATTCTTTACAGTCCGATACGGTTAATGCCACAGTAAATGGCAATGGCTGGCAAATGCTGTTCTCCAAAATGAACAATGAGGTTAATACGGTTTCAATTGATCTTCGTTCGTTGGAATCCAAAAGTTATGTGGTACTTAGTTCGCAACTAAACCAGATCAATAATAAAAAAGAGATTGGCCAGCAAATAACAGGCTTTAACCCGGATACACTTTATTTCGATTTTTCGAACAGACGTGTGAAAAGGATTCCAATACAATTAGTATCGGCCATAAAATATAAACACCAGTTTATGCAATCGGCCAATATTACCCTTAACCCGGCTTATGTTATTGTTAATGGCCCCGCAAATGTCATCGACAACATGACTACCTGGAAAACAGATACCCTGAAACTGGATAGCGTTAGTGAGCCGGTAAATACCCGGTTAAGCCTTCAGGCAGTGAGGGAAGGGAATATGAGCATATATCCCAAAAATGTAGTGGTAACAGTCCCTGTTGATGAGTATACGGAGAAAACATTGGAAATCCCTGTTAAGTTGATCAACAACCGCGATTATGATGATGTAAAAATCTTTCCTTTAAAAGTTAAGGTAACATTCACCACTTCGTTAAACAGGTACGCTCAAACCGATGAGGATTTTTTTGAAGCAACAGCTGATCTTGATCTTTGGCGCAAACATGGCTATAAAGTATTGCCTGTGACGATTTTTAAATCGCCGACGTTTAGCAAAATAGTAAAAATTGAACCTCAGAACGTTGATTTTATCATAAAAAAATAATGCTTAAAATAGGGTTAACCGGGAATATTGGCAGCGGTAAAACTATCGTTAGCAAAATCTTTGAATTGTTGGGGATCCCTGTTTTTTATGCTGATGATGCCGCCAAAACTGTGATGGTGACCGATCAGGTACTTATTAACGGAATTAAATCAGCATTTGGTGATGAATCTTATTTTGCGGATGGTGCCTTAAACAGGAAATACATTGCCGATATTGTATTTAATAATAATGAGCAGTTGGCAAAGCTAAATTCGCTGGTACACCCGGCAACATTCAGGGCATTTGACAAGTGGGTTAGCGAAATTAAAAACACACCTTATGTGTTAAAAGAAGCTGCGTTATTATTCGAAAGCGATTCATATAAAATGTGCGATTACTCAATAATGGTGCAGGCGCCATTAGAAACAAGGATAAAGCGGGTAATGCAAAGGGACGGCCTGACTCGTGCTGAGGTTGAAAGCCGCAACTCAAAACAATTCTCCGAAGAAAAGAAAGCAAAACTGGCCGATTATATAATTAAGAACGATGATGTTCACTTAGTGATTCCGCAGGTTTTGGCACTTCATAATAAATTTTTGTCATTGGCTCATTAATGTTTACAGGTCATTGTTCAATGACTATGGTTAACATACTTAAAGCAAAAATGACTCAATGACCTAACGATTCAATGATAATAGACGATTTTGTTTCTTTTAACCCCAACGGACTCTACTGCAAATACGGTGATTTCTATATTGACCCTGTACAGCCTGTAGCAAATGCAGTTATCTCACATGCACATGCCGACCATGCCATAAGTGGAAACACTAACATTTATTGTACTGAAGCTACTTATGCCCTTATGAAACTGCGCTACGGCAAAAATGCGGGCAAGGTCTTTAACATGGCTGCTTACAATTCAGCCTTTACAATAGGTGAGGTTCAAATAACATTTATCCCTGCCGGGCACATGCTTGGCTCTTCACAGGTTTTAATGGAATATAATGATATTAAATACTTGTATACCGGTGATTACAAACTCCAACCCGATGCTACCTGCGAGCCAATAGAATGGGTACATGCTGATGTATTGATAACCGAAAGCACCTTTGCTGACCCTCAGATTTTACACCCCAACCCCGTTGATGAAATAAAAAAATTGAATGACATAAAGTCAAATATCCTGCTTGGTGCATACGGATTAGGCAAAAGCCAACGGTTAATAAAAATGATAAATGAGTATGCACCTCAGAAGAAGATACTGGTGCATCACCGTATAATGCCTATTAATGTTATATATGAAAAAATGGGGTTTCCGTTGGGCAAATACCAGATTTACAGCCGTAAACTAATGAAAGAGCAGGATGAGTTTGTTTACATTGTACCTCCTTTTACTTTCGATAGTTATATTAAAGCAACTGGCGTTAAGCGCTTATTTGCCTCCGGTTGGAAAAAACTGCAGGTAAATTTGCAAGATACCCTGTTTATTTCAGATCATGTGGATTGGAACGATATCCTGGAAACCATTAAACAGGTAAAGCCTGCGCAAATATGGACGTTGCATGGTAATGGCATGCATTTGAAAAAGTATTTTGGTGATGATATTTTTGTAAAAATTTTAAATTAACATGCTGGTAGAAGGGGTTGATTATTATATTAACGAAGACGGCAATTTTGTTTTTACAAAAGAATATCACCTTAAACGCGGGTATTGCTGTAAAAATAAATGCCTCAACTGCCCCTGGAGTTATGGTAAGAGTACTAGGCCAGAAGTTGAAGATCCTGAGCCGGGAGAAAAATCAACTTAGAGCCCGCGTTTAAAGACCATGACTTAATGTAGTGCAAATAAGGGGTCAGGAAATCCAAATAAATAAAGATATTTGTGTTTTTAGTAAACAAGGTTATGCGGATAGACGACGAAATACAAAGCAGCAAGTTTGAAAATAATTACCAGAAAGCAGTTATTAATATTTCCTACACCTACAGCTGGTTAAATAACCAAACGCGTCATCTCTTCGAGCAGCAGAATATTACACTGCAACAGTTTAATATATTACGAATTTTAAGAGGACAATATCCTTGCCCGGCTACGGTTAATTTATTAAAAGACCGGATGCTCGACAAGATGTCGGATGCTTCGCGTATTGTTGACCGCCTTGTTCAAAAAGGCCTGGTGTCCCGCTGTACTAATACTAAAGACCGCCGCGCAGTAGATATCAGGATCAGTGAGCAGGGATTGGAAATTTTATGTAAAATGGACAATGAGTTTAAGATCAAAGATATGCTGCAGGACAACCTTACTGAGGAGGAGGCAGCCCAACTAAGTAATCTGCTTGATAAATTAAGAGGGTAGATATATTTCGAAATCCGGTATTAAAATCCCGGTTGTATCTTTTTAAATAAAAGCGCGAACATCCATCCAACTAAAATTCCATACAGTGCCCCGCAAAAAACATCAATAGGGAAATGTACGCCTACATATACCTGTGCAAAACTGATAGTCCCCGCCCATAATATCGCCCAAAGCCAGATCCAGCGCCATCTTTTGTGAAATAGTACTATCAGGAAAAAAGCCATTGCAAAATGATCTGTAGCATGCGTAGAAGGGAAGCTGTAGCCTGTTCCGCAGCTTACACGCTCAATATCTGTGATCGAAACGACTGTATCCCTGCAAGGGCGTGCCCTTTTAACCAGGGGCTTTACAATACTTGCACTCGTAAAATCGGCAAACCCGGCAGATAGGGCTAAAAGCAGTACAATTATTAAACCCTGTTTTTTAAACTTATAGATACAAAAACCTATGATAAACAAATACAGTGGGATCCAGAATTTGGGGTTGCGCAGCCAGGGCATTATCCAGTCAAAAAATGGATTAGTTAGGTCGTGATTAATAAAATAAAATAAATGCCGGTCGAGCTGTAAAAGATAATCAGGCATTGCCTCGTTGATAAATAATTATAGAAATGGTAAATATAGCCAATTAACCGGAGGCTTAAAACAATACGATTTTTATTACTGCTTCGGTTAAATATATTATTTTTGCAGCTCAAAAACATTTACACTTTGACATTAATAAAATCAATTTCGGGAATCAGGGGTACCATAGGCGGTACAGTGGGCGAGGGCTTAACCCCGTTGGATATTGTAAAATTCACAGCTGCTTACGGCACCTGGGCAGTTAACAAAAGCGGAATTAAAAAAATAGTTCTTGGTCGCGATGCAAGGATCTCGGGCAGTATGGTTAACAGCCTGGTTATAGGAACTTTACAAGGCCTGGGTATCGATGTTATAGACCTCGGGTTGTCAACTACCCCGACAGTTGAAGTAGCCGTACCTGATGAAAAAGCTGCAGGAGGGATCATATTAACTGCCAGCCATAACCCGAAGCAATGGAACGCGCTTAAATTATTAAACGCCGATGGCGAGTTTATAAGCGATGCTGATGGTAAAGAAGTACTTGAAATTGCCGAAAGCAGTGATTTTAAATTTGCTGATGTAAACGATTTGGGCAAAGTTGATGACAGCAATAACTATTTGCAAAACCATATAGATAAAATACTGGCTTTGCCATTAGTTGATGTAGATGCTATTGCCAAAGCCGATTTCAAAATAGTTATTGATTGCGTTAACTCTACAGGCGGCATATTTGTCCCTGCTTTATTGAAAGCACTTGGAGTTAAAACAGTTCATGAGTTATATTGTGTACCTGACGGAAATTTCCCGCATAACCCGGAGCCACTTCCCGAAAATCTTACTGCGCTTTCGAAAGAAGTATTAAGTAAAAGAGCCGATCTGGGTATAGCTGTCGATCCTGATGTTGACCGCCTTTGCTTTGTTTGCGAAGATGGCAATATGTTTGGCGAGGAATATACCCTGGTTGCGGTTGCCGATTATGTTTTAAAACATACCAAAGGAAATACAGTATCAAATCTTTCATCAACCCGGGCTCTGCGCGATGTTACCGAGAAAGAAGGTGGCGAATACCATGCTGCGGCAGTAGGAGAGGTGAACGTGGTAAATAAAATGAAGGAAGTTAAAGCAGTGATCGGCGGAGAAGGTAATGGCGGGGTAATTTATCCCGAATTGCATTATGGCCGCGATGCTTTAGTGGGTATCGCCTTGTTTTTAACTCATTTAGCAAAATATGGCAAGTCGGTTTCAAATCTTCGGAGCACTTATCCATCTTATTTTATTTCAAAAAATAAAATAACGCTCACACCCGAAATGGATATTGATGCGCTGCTATTAAAGGTTGAAGAGAAATATAAAAAACAACCTTACAGCACAATTGATGGCCTGAAAATAGAATTTGATAAAGAATGGGTACATTTGCGTAAGTCAAATACAGAACCAATTATCCGTATTTATTCTGAAGGCAATTCAGAAACGGTAGCTAACAATTTAGCCAATAAAATAATTGCCGATATAAAAGAGATTTTAAAGGTTAATTAGTGAGTTAGTGAATGACTGAATTAGTGATTAAAAAAGCACTCATTAATTCAACAATTCAATAACTAAAATCACTAATTCGCTAATTCAACAATTCAATAATTATTACTACATGCGTGTTTATTTTGACAATGCTGCTACTACCCCTATCGATCAGGAAGTGATGAAACAAATGTATACCGTGATGGAAAACACTTATGGTAATCCATCATCTATCCATGCTCATGGCCGTGAAGCAAGGACACTGATCGAAAAGTCACGCAAAACCATAGCTAACCTGCTGCATACCTCGCCTGCTGAGATCTTTTTTACCTCAAGCGGTACAGAAGCTGATAATACAGCCATACGATGTAGTATTGTTGACCATAACATTAAACATGCTATAACCAGCCCATTGGAACATCATGCAGTTATCCATACAATGGAAGCCATGGAAAGGGCCGGCACAATAAAATTAAGCTTTGTTAATGTAGATAGCAAAGGCAATGTTGACTATGATCACCTTGAAACCTTGCTGAAGGACAATGAGCGCAGCCTGGTATCATTAATGCATGCCAATAACGAGATAGGTACCCTGTCGGATATGGAGCGTGTAGGCGACATCTGTGAGGCCTATAACGCCATTTATCATTGCGATACGGTACAAACTATGGGGCATTATCAGCACGACCTGAGCAAGCTGAAAGCGCATTTCCTGGTTTGTGCAGCGCATAAACTGCATGGCCCTAAAGGTGTGGGCTTTTTGCATGTAAATCATCGTATAAAAATAAAACCGTTGATCTATGGTGGTGCGCAGGAGCGTAACATGCGCGGTGGTACCGAAAATATTTATGGCATTGTTGGCCTGGCCAAAGCTATGGAGATTGCCTATAGCGAAATGGAGCAGCACAAACAACATGTACAAGGCTTAAAAAGCTACATGATAAACCAGTTGGTTGAAAGCATTCCCGGCATAAACTTTAATGGCGAAACAGACCCGGCTAAAAGTTTATACACAGTATTAAACGTACAGTTTCCTGAAATGGAAATGGCAGATATGTTGTTGTTTAACCTCGATATAGCCGGTATTTCCGCATCTGGCGGTAGTGCATGCAGTTCGGGTAGCGATATAGGCTCACATGTGTTAACTGCTATTGGGGCAAGTTCATCAAGGCCATCTGTTAGGTTTTCTTTTTCGAAATATAATACCAAAGAAGAGGTTGATTATACTGTTGCCAAAGTACGTGAGCTGTGCCTTGTTAATGCATAATTTGCCGCACTGTATTTTTGGTTAAATTAATCTTTTAAAACAAAAGCTCGTTTTTTATAGTTTATTTAATTATAAATTAAAACGATCATGAACTCAAATAATCAAAATCACGGAAAAGGTAAGGAACACTCATCAAAAAGAGATCCAAACGAAATTCCTGAGAAAAGAGAATCTGAACAGGAAAGATCAGGTTATCCGCATGAAACTGAACAGGAGCAGCAACAAGGTGGGAATGATGCCTCGTATAGCGAGCAAATTGATGTCACTCCGCCAAATCACAAAGAATTCCCTTCTGTAGGTAATCCCGAAACTGATTTCAGGCCAAGTGATCATGGCCGCACTACCGGTAGAATGGTTGGGCACGAGCCAGGTACAGAGGGAATATAATTAATAATAAATTTGTCTGATAAAAGATCAGTATTTAACACAGAAAGACTGTCAATATTGATGGCCTTTCTGCGTTAAATAGAATAATTAACCATTATAATTAAATTTATGAGCTATGGAAACTATCGATGACGATCCAATTAAAAGAAAATTGGCGAGAGACAAAAACGATGCCACCAGGCCGTTTGACAATTGTGAAAATGAGAATGCGCCTGAAATTAACAAGGCAGGGGATGCCAGGACGAGAAACTACATGAATCTGGAAAACCAGGGCATCGAGGGTCCCAACTGGACCAAAATGAGCAGGGACATAGACGGCCCCACCGGTCCCAATGCCGGAATTTTTAAGTAAGATGTAAATTGCATCAAAACAAAAAACGAGGCTACCTTAAAGATAACCCCGTTTTTTTATATATTGAAATTCCTAAATTCTTAATTTGCCATCATCTTTAAAAACGATGATAATCTTTCCTTCATTTCCCTGCGGTCTATTATAAAATCAAGAAACCCGTGTTCCTGAACAAATTCGGCAGTTTGAAAACCCTTCGGCAGGTCTTTTTTAATGGTTTCCTTTATAACCCTCGGGCCTGCAAAGCCAATTAAAGAGCCTGGTTCGGCAATGTTAATATCCCCAAGCATAGCGTATGATGCGGTTACACCACCTGTAGTAGGATCTGTTAACAATGATATATAAGGTATTTTAGCCTGCGACAATAAAGCAAGTTTTGCTGATGTTTTAGCCATCTGCATTAATGAAAATGCAGCCTCCATCATACGGGCACCACCTGATTTAGAGATCATCAGGAAAGGAACCTTGTGTTCAATACAATGATCAATGGAGCGGGCTATCTTTTCACCAACAACCGAACCCATTGAACCGCCAATAAAGTTGAAATCCATACAAGCAATAACAAGCGGTTGACCGCCCATTTTACCTACTCCAGAACGGATAGCATCTTTTAGCCCCGTTTTGCTTATCGTATCTTTAAGCCTGTCGGTATATTTTTTAGTGTCTTCAAAATGAAGGGGGTCACCCGAAATTAAATCCGGGAATAACTCTGTAAACTCGTTATTGTCAAAAAGGATGGAGAAATATTCTTTTGAACCTATGCGCAGGTGATAGCCGCAGTAATGACAAACATATTGGTTCTCAACCTGCTCAGAATAGTGAAGAGGTTTCTTACATTCAGGGCATTTATTCCAGATTCCGTCAGGGGTTTCCTTCTTTTCTTCCGTGGTCGTAATTATCCCTTTAATTTCCCGTTTAAACCAAGCCATATCTATATCTAACTCTTTCAATTGAATGCAAAGTAACGAATTTTTTTTTGAGATATGAGATGTTAGATTTGAGATTAGTGTTATCTGAACGTTATGTTATAACCGCTTTGTCATTGTTTTGTTCCTGTTAATTATATTATTGTACTTTATCTTCGGGTCCCTTGCCTTAAGTCCCATTTCTCAGATCTGCTGAATATTGTAAAAATCAAAATTTCGGTGTCATTTATACACTCGTTTTTAGCATAAACATAATTAACAATTGTTTATTCAAAAACTTGCAAAAAGTTCCTTTTGATTAACAGGCTAATAACTAAAACCATATTTTTTTTTAACTTCGAGGCCCAATTAAAAGTTAAATGGATTTAAAAAATTATAAAGGCGTTCTGACCGGAGACCAGGTACAGGAGCTATTTGAAGCGGCAAAAAAGCACCAGTTTGCCTTACCTGCTGTAAACGTAATAGGTACCAATACCATTAATGCCGTTATGGAAACTGCAAAAGCAGTTAATTCACCGGTAATTATTCAACTATCAAACGGCGGCGCGCAGTTTTATGCGGGTAAATCGTTAGATAATTCGAAATTGCAGGCTTGCATTTTGGGAGCTGTTTCTGCTGCAAAGCATGTGCATTTACTGGCCGAGCATTATGGCATTGCTGTAATATTACATACTGACCATGCAGCGATGAAATTTTTGCCATGGATTGATGGTTTGTTAGATCATGGTGAAAAGTTTTTTGCTGAAACAGGTAAACCACTATTCTCTTCGCACATGCTTGACCTTTCGGAAGAGCCGTTGCACGAAAATATTGAGATCTCTGCCAAATACCTTGCCCGTATGGCAAAAATGGGTATGACACTTGAGATTGAACTTGGTGTAACTGGTGGTGAAGAAGACGGTGTTGACAACTCTGATGTTGACAGCTCACGTTTATATACTCAACCTGAAGACGTTGCTTACTCATACGAAGAACTTTCAAAAGTAAGCCCTCGTTTCACAGTTGCAGCTGCATTTGGTAACGTACATGGCGTTTATAAACCCGGTAATGTTAAGTTACAGCCTGTAATTTTACATAACTCACAGGAGTACGTTAAAAAACATTTTGGTCTTACCGCGGAAAAACCGATCAACTTCGTATTCCACGGTGGGTCTGGCTCAAGTCAGGAAGAGATCAGGGAAGCAATATCTTACGGTGCTATAAAAATGAATATCGATACAGATATGCAATGGGCATACTGGGAAGGCATAAAAGATTACTATAAATCGAAAGAAGGCTACTTACAAAACCAGATTGGTAACCCTGAAGGTGAAGATTCGCCAAATAAAAAATATTATGACCCTCGCGTATGGTTACGCAAGGGCGAAGAAAATTTTGTGAAAAGGCTTACTGTAGCATTCGGCGATCTGAATTGCCTGGATGTAAATAGTAAACTGTAATACATAAGGTTGAGGTGCAATTTTTTGTATCTCAATGCTGATTTTAAATAAGGGGCTATGTTATAAAACATTGCCCCTTACTTTTTAGTTGTGTATCTAAACATCTATCATGGCTAAAAAGAAAAACTTATTCGAGCGGTTTGCTAACTGGGCAACCATTGCAACTGGTAGTTCTGCCGCTTTTATAATAGCAACAAGCATAATTATAATTTGGGGAGTTACTGGTCCGGTATTCCAATACTCAAATACCTGGCAGCTCATTATTAATACTGGTACTACTATAGTTACTTTCCTAATGGTTTTTTTGATTCAGAAATCACAGAATAAAGATTCGAAAGCTATCCACCTTAAATTGAACGAATTAATTGCATCTCACCAGGGAACAAGTAACCGGATGGTAAATATTGAGGACCTTACAGAAATAGAACTTGACCATTTGCATAAATTTTACGTACGATTAGCTAATTTAGCCGAAAAAGAAGGAGATCTCACCTGCACTCACTCCATAGACGCTGCAGAAGAGAACAACCAAAACAAACTGGATAATTTTAAGCAAAGAAAATCATATAAAAATGCCTCCCAAAGTACAGGTAAGAAAAGTAAATGATCCCATCGATCTTGAAAAAGTTTTTGCTATCCGCCGTGAAGTATTTGTTGGCGAACAAAATTGCCCCCCAGAATTGGAGTGGGAGTATGAAGATGAATCCACACACTTTTTAGCAACAGTAGATGGCGAGCCTGCCGGTGCATCGCGCTGGCGTAAAACCGATAAAGGCTACAAATTGGAACGCTTTGCCGTATTGCAAAAGTTCAGAGGGTTTGGCGTAGGGCAGGAACTGGTAAAAGCCGTCTTAAGTGACCTTCCTAAAGATGCAGGTTATATTTATTTACATGCGCAGATTCAGGCAGTAACCTTGTATGAGAAATTTAATTTCGAAAAAACCGGACCTGAGTTTGAAGAAGCAGGGATAAGGCATTTTAAAATGATTAAGAGAAGTTAAAACCCCCTGTCATTTCGAACGAGGAACGAGGAGAAATCTTCTGCAACATACAAGGTGAGCTGCTATACAGGTCGGCTACCTGCATGGCGCTAATGCCAGTCGTAGAAGATTTCTCTCTGTCGTTCGAAATGACAAGAATGTGTTTATGCAGTATTATATTATTTTCAAACAATGATTTGCCCACTTTTGTCATTTCGACGAGGAACGAGGAGAAATCTTCTACGACATACAGAGCGAACTATGCGGGGTTTTAAGATTCAATAACATCATCGTTCAAAAACCGCCAATTCGGGTTTTCAGCTTCAATCAGTAAGTTTTTCTTTTCTCTCCTCCACTTTTTGATTTCTTTTTCTCTTTCAATTGCATATTCTATGTGAGTAAAGTGCTCGTAATAAACTAAGTGATAACAATAATATTTTCCTGCAAATGTATTTTTGCTCCCCTTGTTCTCTTTATGCTCATACAAACGTCTGCTCAGATCGTTTGTAACACCAATATATAATACTGATTTATCAAGGTTAGTAGTTATGTACACATAAAAATTATAGTTCCACATAAACTAATTGTATGGCGATGTCAGTTGTAGAAGATTTCTCTCTGTCGTTCGAAATGACAAGCATGATATTAACCAAATATCTTTCCCGAATACTCCATCGCCTCCCTGAATTTATCCATATCAAGCCCTGCAGGCTCGTTTTGTTGACTAAGGTATCCAATTAAGTTTTCTGTAGCGATGTTGCCTGTGAGCTCATCTGCTGCCATTGGGCAGCCGCCATATCCTTTCACTGTTGTATCAAAACGCCTGCAACCACTTTTATAGGCTGCATCAATTTTCTCGTGCCAGGTATTTGGTGTAGAATGCAGGTGTATGCCAAACCCGGTACCAGGGAACTGGTTGCATAATAATGGATAAATGCTATTGATCTGCTCCGCTGTGGCCACACCTATGGTATCTGCCAGGGCAATAAATTTAATGCCTTCGCCAATAAGCTTCCCGGCCCATTGCTGTACTATGTCTGTGTTCCATTCATCGCCATAGGGGTTTCCAAATCCCATAGACAAATAAACCAATGGCTCCTTGTTTTTGGCTATACATAGCTCTTTAATCCTTTTTACAGTATCAAAGGCTTCATTTATTCCAGTATTTGCATTGCGCTGCTGAAAAGTCTCTGAAATGGAAAATGGGTATCCCAAATAGGTTATTTCTTCGTGAACAGCAGCCTCTTCTGCACCGCGGTAATTAGCTATAATAGCAAGCAGTTTTGATTTTGTATTGCTTAAATCAAGTTTACTTAAAACCTCTTTTGTATCCTGCATTTGAGGGATTGCTTTGGCAGATACAAAGCTTCCAAAATCAATGGTATCAAAACCTACCTGCAGCAATAAATTAATATATGCTGCTTTTAGTTCTGTAGGTACAAACTGATGAAGCCCCTGCATAGCATCACGAGGGCATTCGGTCAATTTTATTTTTGATGAGATCATACTTCCGAAATAAGATGCGGGATAAATCTACTCAAATTGTCGGTAATTAAACCGTTCGATTCCCTTATACCCATACCCGCTGGCTGCTGACCAACAACCCAGCTCCCGATTACCGGGAAATTGCCATTGAAATCAGGAAGTTTACAAAGCTCCTGGAAAATGAAGCCTTCAGCTCCATAATTGCCATCCGAATTTGCTATCAGCTTTTCGTTTTCAACAATAGTAATATTTGTTCCCTCGCGAGACAGGAATGGTTTCTTTACATAATCCTTTAAATTACTCCTGGTAAAGTAAGCTGGTAGCAAATTTTTATGGTAAGGAAACAACTGCCATAATATTGGCAAAATGGCCTTGTTACTCAATATCATCTTCCACGATGGTTCAACCCACATAGCTTTCATTGTATCAATAGCGAGGTTTTTCCCAAAAGCCTCATTTGCCATCCACTCATACGGATATAACTTAAATATATTTCTTATAGGCTTATTATCCAAGTCGACAAAAAATTCGTTCTCATTATCCCAGCCAATATCTTCAATATAAATAAATTCGGTCTCCAGACCGCCCTGCATGGCGCAGTCCTGCATATATGCTGTGGTCGTAAAATCTTCTAATACTCCTTTTACACAGGTGAAATAAAGTGTATCATCATATAAATAACCTTTCAGGTACTTCCAGTAATCAATAAGTTTTTCGTGTAGTGAATTAAACTGATCTTTTGGTTCATCAAAATCCTTTAGCCAAAACCATTGAATTATTGATGCCTCAAACAACGAAGTAGGAGTATCCGCATTAAATTCCAGTAGTTTGGGCTCACCCTTACCATCAAAACAAAGGTCAAAGCGACCATAAATGGCAGGTGCATCATTATTCCAGGTATCAATAATGTGCTGAACCATAAACTGCGGAATCTTAAACTGGTCAAAAAGGTTATTGTCTATAACATATTGCACAGCCTGCAGGCATAAATCCCAGAGTTCGGTGGTTGTACTTTCCAACTTTTCAATTTCAGCCATTGTAAAGGTGTAATAAGCCGATTCATCCCAATACGGGACATCGGCAGTATGAAAGCCAAAGCCCAGCCCTTCAACTGTTTGCTGCCAGTTATTACGTGGTGTAATTGATATTCTTTGCATTGTTTTAGGATGAAACGTGAAATCCTTCTGAGCCGCCAAAACCTCCACGGGTTACACTTCCTTCTGAAGTATGAACACCGGCATTTGAATAGCCCTGGCGTACGTAAGAGCCACCATAATAAGTACCATATGGCCTGAAGGCGTAATACCCGTGATAGCCGGCTCTCCCGGCAGTATAATTTCCAGTGGTATCAGTACGCATGTATAACCTGTTTTGCTGGTGATTGCGGTTGCAGCTTAACAACCCAGTTACCAGTATCAGCGAAATAGCTTTTGATTTTTTCATGCTGACGGGTTATTTTACAGTAACATAAAACTCATACTCCTTTTTCACTTTTACATCCTGCGTATCGCCGTTGTCATTTTCACCATCAGTTGTAAATGAACCCAATGCAGGAACGGTATCTGTTTTATCAAACTCACGCACTTTAATACCTTTATCCCAAACAGTGTAGTGCGTGATTAACAGGTCTTTTAAGGAGTCGAGGTGTGTGGTGCTTAATGATACTTCAATGCCACCGTCTTTATTAACAGCTTTTACCTGGTTATAGCCACAGGATCTACAACAAATTTCTTTGGCAACAAGGATATCG
>Ga0206904_1050_pt1 | contig 33048 bp, 24 predicted proteins | sample Alteio_BWOrgHeat_42_FD_152981 | JGI IMG/M metagenome (GOLD analysis project Ga0206904, IMG submission 152981) | Enriched cells from forest soil in Barre Woods Harvard Forest LTER site, Petersham, Massachusetts, United States -... | ecosystem: Environmental > Terrestrial > Soil > Temperate forest >...
CAGCATCATGAATACACCGCCTCCCAACCGGCAGCCAATCCAGACGGAAATTCAGATATTCAACGAAGATTTTATCCGGGATGCGATTTATTATGAAGTGGAGCGTGGCGGACAGGTTTTTTATATATACAACCGGATTCAGGGGCTTAAGGAAATGACTGTTTTACTGCAGGAACTTTGCCCGGATCTCAGCATCGGTTATGCCCACGGGCAGATGGAAGGTCATGAACTGGAAGAACGGATCCTGCATTTTGTAGACCGGAAATATGATGTACTCGTATGCACCAATATCGTGGAGAGCGGTGTGGATATTCCGAATGTGAATACGATTATTGTTCAGAATGCGCATCAGTTCGGGCTGAGTGACTTACACCAGCTGCGCGGACGGGTGGGAAGAAGTAATAAAAAAGCGTTTTGTTACCTGCTGGCCCCCTCGCTGGCTACCCTTCCTTCGGATGCCCGGAAAAGACTTCAGACCCTGGAACAGCATAGCGACCTGGGCAGTGGTTTCCAGATTGCGATGCGGGATCTGGACATACGGGGTGCCGGCAATATGCTGGGTGGGGAACAGAGCGGTTTCATGGTGGAAATGGGATTTGAAATGTATCAAAAAATACTGGATGAAGCGATCCGGGAACTGAAACGTACCTCTTTCAAGGATTTATTCAAAGATGAGATTGCCAAACAGGAACAGGAAATCATCGATTGTACAATTGACACCGACCTGGAGATTCTGATCCCGGATGAATATGTGGAAAGTATAACAGAACGTTTGTCACTGTACACACGGCTGGACAACTGTGATACCGAAGAAGAACTGGTGGCATTTCATAAGGAAATGGAAGACCGTTTTGGTCCGGTGCCGGATGAAGTGAATGATTTGTTCGATACGGTAAGAATCAGGCGTATGGCGGTTGCGCTTGGATTTGAAAAACTGATATTCAAGAATGGGCAGGTGAAATTTTATTTTATCAACCGTCCGGATTCAAAATACTTCGAGTCGGAAATTTTCAAGAATATCCTCGACTATATTCAGAAGCAGACGCGGCAGGCGAGGCTTAGGCAGAATGGTAAATTGTTCATGCTCGTAATCAGTGAAATGGATTCAATTAAAAAACTGCTTGACTTTATACAGCGGTTACACGGGGCTGTTATGGAGGAAAGTATAAGAGTATAAGAGTATGAGAGTATGGGAGTATGGGAGTGATAAGGCGTTCTGCGTTAAGCGTTGCGCCTTAAGCCTAACGCAACCTCTTTTCCATAATCACATGGGGAATCGTGATTTCGATAAACTGGCCTTCTTTTTTCTCATAGCCCAGTTTTTCATAAAATCCGGTGGCCGTGACCCGGGCATGCATCATCAGGATCTGATATCCCATATCCCGGGCGATATTTTCAGCGAAAATCATCAAAGCCCGGCCTATTCCCTTTCCCTGTAAATTATTGGATACGGCCATCTGGCGAAGACGAAGGGTTTTGGCATCCACCTGGGTAAGCAGACAGCAACCAAGCATCCGTTCGTCCTCAAAAGCGCCTATCAGGACGTCATCCTTCTCTTTTTCGAGTTCTTTTGGGTCGAAACTCAGTCCCAGCGGCTTTCTCAGGAGATCATACCGCAAACGCACCATTTTCTCGTAATCGGGGGACCCGTAATCTATCTGCTTAAGCGCCATGCCTGGGGGGTTGATTTGATGAATCAGCAGCGGAAATCGCAAATTCCGGTATATATTCCAAAGCAAAAAATAAAATTGAAATGGCTTGTTGGTTGTGTTTAATTCAAAAATGATATTTTTGCAGCCGAAACTAAAATTTACAAAAATGTCAGACATCGCAACACGAGTCAAAAAAATTATAGTTGATAAGTTAGGAGTAGAGGAAGCCGAAGTAACGAACGAGGCGTCTTTTACAAACGATCTGGGCGCCGATTCGCTTGACACGGTTGAATTGATTATGGAATTCGAAAAGGAGTTCAACATTTCAATTCCCGATGAGCAGGCAGAGACCATTACAACAGTCGGTCAGGCCATCGGATACCTGGAAGAGCACGCCAAATAGGAGTGCTCCCGTGCTGCGCAAATCTTCGTTGATCCGCTTTTCGAAGGCTCTGAGTCTTAGGAAGCGGATTTATCACATTATTCATTATCCGCGCAATTCGTAAAATGGAACTGAAAAGAGTTGTTGTTACTGGTATCGGTGCGCTTACACCCATCGGAAATAATCTGGATGATTATTGGAACAATCTCTTAGGCGGTGTTTCAGGCGCGGAACCGATAACCCTGTTCGACGCCGCCAAATTCAAGACCCGTTTTGCCTGCGAACTGAAGAATTATGATCCGCTCAGTTTCCTGGATAGAAAAGAAGCCCGGAAGCTGGATCGTTTTGCACAGACTGCCCTGGGGGTCAGCGACCAGGCTGTGGCAGACGCAGGAATTACAAAAGATAATGTAGACAGTGACCGCGTGGGCGTCGTGTTTGCCAGCGGCATTGGAGGAATAAATACATTCCAGGAAGAAGTGGGAAACTTTGCCAAAAGTGACGGAGTGCCCCGCTACAATCCTTTCTTCATACCTAAAATGATCCTGGATATTGCCGCCGGGCATATTTCCATACGGCACGGGTTCCGCGGACCCAATTTCGCCGTGGTAAGTGCCTGTGCCTCTTCAACAAATGCCCTCATGGAGTCGTACAACCTGATCAGGCTGGGTATCGCCGATATCATACTTACAGGCGGATCGGAAAGCGTGATCACGGAAGCCGGCGTAGGCGGGTTCAATGCCATGAAGGCGCTCAGCGAACGCAATGAGGCTCCCCAAACAGCCAGTCGTCCGTACGATAAGGGCCGGGATGGATTTGTGATCGGTGAAGGAGCCGGTGCCCTGATCCTGGAAGAACTGGAACATGCCAAAGCCAGAGGTGCTAAAATATATTGTGAAATTGCCGGAGCAGGCGCCACCGGAGATGCACATCATATTACGGCTCCTCATCCGGAAGGGAGGGGGGCAAAGAACGTAATGAATGCAGCATTGCGGGACGCCCGGTTAAATCCTGCCGATATCGATTATATCAATACACATGGCACTTCTACTCCGCTGGGTGATGTTTCTGAAGTAAAAGCCATCATGGATGTATTTGGCGATAATGCATTTAAAGCAAATATCAGCTCTACCAAATCCATGACCGGTCATTGCCTCGGAGCAGCCGGTGTGGTTGAAGCCATTGCCTGCATCATGAGTGTCGTGCATGATATTGTTCCGCCTACCATCAATCATTTCGAAGACGATCCGGAACTGGATGCCCGTCTTAATTTTACATTCCACAAACCCCAGAAAAGAATTGTAAATGCCGCACTCAGCAATACGTTCGGTTTCGGAGGGCATAATGCCTGCGTGATTGTGAAGAAATACCTTGTTTAGTATGGGAGTATGGGAGTATGGGAGTATGGGAGTATGGGAGTATGGGAGTGTGGGAGTGTAACTGAGTTTATAAGTAGTTAGTTCAGGCATGATTTAAATCAATTATTTCAATTTGAGTTTCATATACGCCACTCCCACTCCCATACTCCCATACTCCCATACTTTCTTTTACTTTCTTTTGGTTTGATAGGAAATAACTTATTTTAGTGTTGTGGGATTTTTAGATAAGATTTTTAATACCGACTCTTCCATTGTTTCCTTCCGTAAACAATTACGAAATGTATTGGGTTTTGTACCGGGCAATGCTGTTTTATATAAAACAGCCCTGACACACCGGTCAGTGAAGGAAAGTTCAGATCAGAATAATGAAAGGCTGGAATACCTGGGCGACGCCATCCTGAGCGCCATCATCGCCGATTTTCTTTTTAAAAAATATCCCTATAAAGAGGAAGGATTCCTGACAGAAATGCGGAGTAAGATGGTGAACCGCGTTCAGCTCAATGATATCGCGGTTAAAATGGGATTGCGTAAAATTTCCTATTTCAACAAATTCGACGGTTCACTTAAAATGAGCCAGATATTCGGAAACACGCTGGAAGCCGTAGTGGGCGCCATCTATCTGGATAAGGGTTATGATAAAACACGGCAGTGGGTGATGGAGCGCATCATACAGCCATATCTTTTTATGGAAGACCTCGAAAACCTGGAGATCAACCATAAGAATAAATTGTACGGCTGGGCCAACAAGAACGGTAAGAATCTCGAATTCGAAACGCTTGACGAACATATGGAGGGCGGCCGCAGGCTCTTCACCGTAGGTGCTGTGGTGAACGGGGAACTGATCTCAAAAGGCCGCGCCTACAATAAAAAAGATGCCAGCCAGATTGCTGCCCAGCTGGCCATGGATAAACTGGGATTGAATAAAATAGAAGGAGACGAGCCCATTTAATTTCCAGATTCATCTCATCCCTTTACGACCTGAATTTTTATTTCTCCGTGCAATGCGCCGCCTGTAGTGGATTCTTTGGTCATCTCCAGCGGAGTGGTCCCGCCGGCATTAAAACTTCCTTCCACATTTAAAACACCACTCAGCGGTGTTTTGGCCATCGGTGTTTTTCCTCCCATATCTTTATTTGCCTGACTTAGCATTTGTTGCTTTCCGAGATCCTGCTGGTATTGTGCAGATCCGATATAGTTTGGATCCTGTTTCGCCTTTTGAGCCATTTGCTGAGCCAGCTGCTGTGCCGGCAGATCCGGATTACTGATATTGCCGCCGAGTTCCTGTTGTAATTTCTGCATCCGCTGAACATCGGCCTGGCCCTGCGCCGTTTTGAAATACGCCGGGTCACCCCGGTGGGCCTGCATTCGTTCGGCCCATGCTTGTTGATCTTCCCCGTCAGCGATGTTACTCCTTTGAGTTTGCATTTCATCCTTTATAAAAGCATTAAAAAAAAGCGGATGGATCATATGTTCCTGAACGCTGTGACCATCCGCCGAATACGTTTCTGTCTGATCAGGTCCAAAGCGCTGTAGCACCAGTTTGGCCGGAGAAGGACTATTCCCATTGATTTTGCCAATACTGATAAAAATGGGAATTGAATACTGCCAGGGACCAACCAGTGCAAATCCTTTAGCCATCGAAAATGTTTTAACGGTAATGTTCATATCGCTTTTTCCGTCAACAGGTTCCAGCATATTGGTACCATCCGCCAGTGGTTTTAATTTTGTGATACACTCGCCTGATAGTACGATATGGATTCCGTCCGGACCGGTCAGTTCCATTTCGGCCGTGACCTTGTATCCGGACACTACAGTAACATTGCATACAAGCGTAACCAGTGATTTACTGTCTGCGGAGGGATGAAATGAAACAGCGATGGCGACCGGATTTACCGGCGGTATTTTATCGGGCGCCGTATATTCTACAGTCGTTGCTTTTAAACCATCCAGAACTTTCAGAGAACCTTCGGCAGGATCCTGTTGTCCCTGAAATTTTCCATCGATGGTCCATCTGCCCATGGATGCATCGCTGGTTCCCTTTGCCAGCAGGCCATTGGTACCGATGTACTGAAATGAAATCTGAACCTTTCCCCCGGTAAATATGGTAGCACCTCCGGCGGGAAACATCGTATAATTGGAGGCATCCTGAGATTTCCCAAAATGAAAGGCCTGAATCATCACGACCAGGATCATGATTTTTTTCATAATTTTTCTTGTCGTTTTTTTATTGCACTATAATACCCGATATGGTTTGCGTGTCGAGCGATTGCAAAAACTGACTGATGTATAGCGGAGATCCTTCCACATGCATCGCAATGGCACGGACCTTATCGCTGGAAATGGCTTTCGGTGTTACCAGGTCCGTGTGCATTTTGTCAGCGTGGTAAGCCGGTCGGTAATACTGATAACTATCCGGTTTTGTATTCCAGTTTCCAAAAAGCAGGAAAGCCTGATCGCTGCAGCGTGTGAACTGATCCAGGTCGAATATGGCCTGCTCATCCATTTTATCATTGTGAACCTGGAATGCCAGCACAGCATGAGGAACATTGAGTTGTGAGGTGCGATGTATATTCTCGGTAATGGAAGATGCGATGGCATCTCCGGGATTAATCTGAAATTTAACACGTATCATGACTGCATTTCGGAAACTTTCCATTTTATTTTTTTTCGCCTCCTGCATTTTGTTAACTCCGGAAAAATCCTGAGTCGATTTCATTTTCTCAAATTCTGCCAGCATATTATTGTTAAAATTCATTTCCCATTCTTTCCAGGCTTGCAAAGAATCTTTATTTACAATAAAAATGAAACTGATTTCATAATCGTGTGGCGGCCTAAAATTGGAAGCGAGCGGACCTGAGCGGTCGGCATTCAGATAGCCCGATCCGGCCGATTCATCAAAGCGGTATAGTTCCCAGCCTTTTTTATCCGCCTGCGTTTGCATCAGATCGGAAAAAAATCCATTTAGTTTGATTTCCATACTTACTTCGGATGGAATCACCGGGTTGCCGAACCGGTCTGCAGAGTCCGGCATTTGTCTGTCCGACGGACAATCCGCCGGATAATATTTACATGCCTGTGCATGAGTTACAAGGGACATCAATAGGGAAGAAGAAATCAGTAAAAAGCAAAGCCGGAACAAAAACATAGGTAAGGTTTAATGGTTACATTTTTACAAACTCCACTCTTCTGTTATTAGCTCTTCCATCGGGTGTGTTATTGTCGGCAATGGGTTTTGTTTCACCGTAGCCTTTGGCAGTGAGCCTGGAAGCACTTACCCCCATTGAAATCAATTGTGCCCTTACAGCATTTGCGCGGGCATCGGACAGGGAAAGGTTGTGGGCAGGATTACCTGAATTATCGGTATATCCTTCCACGTCGAACTTGATCTCGGGATTATCTTTCATAATCTGAACGATCATATTCAGCGTACCCATGCTTTCCGGTTTGATGGTCGATTTGTCTATGTCGAAGTTGATACCATGGGTTACAATCTTTGCATCCGTGAACTTCTGCCCCAGCATGGTCATTCCACCGCCTTCGGCCAACCGGATATTGGTAACGACACATTTACCGCTTACCCTGACTCCAAATTTATTGATCGCGGGATCCTTTACTTCGGGTATCACGTAGAGCCGGTTCTGGTCCAGATAAATTTTCATTTGTTTATTCTTGTATGCTATGGCGAGGTGATGCCATTTATTGGTAAAATTTTCATTACCGATATCGTCCGGTAGTTGTTTCGAGCCATCGTATATTACTGCGGTGTAGAATCCCAGCTTTTCCGGACTCAGATCCAGATCATCATAGGAATCAAAGGGTTCGTCCGTTCCGTAAAAGTTCAGTCCTACCCAGTGACTCCGGATATCATCGTCGGCATTGGGCGCGCGGGGAACGTACAGATCCAGTTCTACCGTGAAATTTGCCGGCATGTAGCCCGACTTTTTTTTCATCCTGGGTTCCATCACAACAGCCGCATCTCCGTGCTCCGCTTCCGTGAGCGCAAATACTTTTTTACCGTCGAAATCGGTAACCACGCCCTGTCCGTAACAAAGTCGCCAGTGCGCAGGGAACTCTCCTTTTAAATCATCCGTAAAGTCTTCGGCAAACAGGATTTTCTCTCCGGGTACAAAATCATAATTGTCATATGCTTTCAGGGAAGGACTCTGTGCGGATGCTGAAGCGGGAGCACCGGCATCGGCGGGTGCAGAATTTTGTTTAGGTTGGGAACTGTCGGTTTTAGGTGACTTGTTTTTCTTTTTGAATAAATTTCCAATGCCCTTTTCCGCATCGTTTACGCCCTTGTTGGCGGCATTGTTCATGTCGTTGTTCGCCTGGTTGGTGGCCGCATCATTGGCTACCTGGCCGGGATTATTCACCTGCGCCTGTGTCAGGGAAACCAGGCAACAGGCAAATAGCCCGATTACGAATCGCTTGATCATATAATTTATTTGTGGGTGAATAGTTGGGTTGGGATACAGGATGAAGGTGGATCCCGGATCAAAATAAACGCTAATTGAGAGTTGATTTTATCAGATGAATATCTGATTTATGAACTATCTGGGTTTCAGAATTTTGGCAACTGCCTCCGATTTGGAGTTGACATGGAGTTTGTTGTAAATATTGCAGATATGCGTGCGGATGGTGCTGATACTGACAAAATATTTTTCGGCAATTTTCTTATAGCTCAGCCCTTCGATCAGGGAATAAAGAATTTCATTTTCGCGTGCAGTCAGGTTGTAGTCCTGCTTTGCCGCCGGCCGTGACTGGAAAGACTGGATCACTTTCCGGGCTATGCTCCCACTCATGGGAGCTCCGCCATGATACAAATCCTTTACAGACTCAACGATTTCTTCAGGGGGTGTTTTCTTTAAAATATAGCCGGAAGCGCCGCCACGTATGGCATCGAATATTTTATCGTCATCCTCAAAAACAGTGAACATCAAAACCTGGATCTTCGGGTATTCCGATTTAACGGTATGAACGCCTTCAATTCCTGATATATGTGGCAGGCCGATATCCATCAGCACTATGTCCGGCGACGCGCTGCCCAGTTCACTTACCACATTCAGCAGATTGTTCAGTGAAAGCACGCATTTCATCCCCTGTGTATTATTAAAGAGGTTTTCAAGGCTCTTGCGCAGGGCTTCATTATCTTCTACGATCGCAATCCTGATCATGCCTGCAAAGTTGGCGGATTATTCGCCCCGGAACAATAGGATGTTTATTTGATATTCAGGCTCAGGATCACCTGCACCCCCTGCCCTTCCGAAGACCGGATCACCAGTTCAGCCTGCATCAGGTCTGCCCGGCTCCGCATACTCAGCAATCCATTTCCCGTAACTGGCCGGGACGTGTCAAACCCTTTTCCGTTATCCTCCAGTTCTATTTCAAGCCTCGAATCCCGGAAGCCGACACGAATGCCTGCCAATGAAGCGTCTGAATATTTGACCAGGTTATTGATGGCCTCTTTCAGGATCAGGTAGATATGCTGGCGCCATTCCATGGGTAGTTTTACTTCGTTGATATTTTCCTGAATATGGATGGCATAGTCTATATTTTTTGCTTCAAAAAGGGTGGTCGCAAAACGCTTGATCCTCGATAGCAGATTTTCCAGCGAATCATTTCTAGGATTGATGCTCCACACGATATCATCCATTTTTTCCATCAGGGAGATGGAACTGTCTTTAATCTCCATCATGGTTGCGGTCGTCTGATCCGTGTTTTTTTTCTTTGATGGCAATATTACTTATAATGGAAATGGAACTTAATGTAGACCCGATATCGTCGTGCAGGTCCTGCGCGATTTTATTGCGGATAGTCTGCATTTTGGTTTGCAGCTGCTCATTTGCTTTTAATTGTTCTATGAGTTTATCCTGGCTTTTTATTTTTTCTTTTTCCGCCGACATGCTTTTATAACTTAATCCGGCTGTAAAACAAAAAATCTCCAGGAGAATGCCGGCCTGGCTGAAAAGCAGGATATAGGGTACACCCGACACGATATTTTCGTCCTGCAGATAGGTAATCACCATCCCGATGATATTTCCCAGTCCGACGAAGAGGCTGCCCGAAATAATAAAGTAGATCAGCTTTTTTTTCTGCGTAAATAAATAGAAAATAAAAAATGCGGAAGCAATAAAAACGGTCAGCAGAACATAGGTGTAAAGCTCCCTTTGAAGTTTAACGTGAAAAGTTGTAAGAATAAAAGCCAGGTCAAATACCAGGTAACCCAGCAGGAAATACTCGATCCGGACAATCCATTTATTCATGCGCGGAAAATTCTCCGGCATCTCAAGAAAGCTGCGTACAAACCGGAAATAAAAAAAGTATGGAATTATAAGCAGGGTTTTATTCAGATAGACGGTCAGCAGCGGGTAACGGACGAACAGTAAATTGATATGAAAATAGTATTCATATTTACTCAGGAAATACAGGCAGATAGCCAGCAGATAAAAAAAATAGTACAGGTATTCGCGCCGGCGGATGATTATCCATTGAAACAATACATATATTAACTGGCATATCAGAATACCCTGAAACAGCAGTTGGAAGATGTAAAATTTTCGGGTGGACAGATCGTCTTCGCCGATCGTCTGGTAAATGCCCGGCTCATCATAAAGAGATATACCATTGTAATTGAACTCTTCTGTTTTCTGGATAATTTTCAGAAATAGTTCACCGGACTGGCGCGGTTGCAGCCGGATCAGGGTGGTATGTGTCATTCCCGGGAGGAATGAATTATTTGTTTGGTAACGCTGCAAATCGCCACCCTTTCCGGCAGTCGTATAAACGTTTCCTGAAACAAAATAGACCTCTGTAAAATTTACTTCACCGCAATAAAGGAAAACGGGAACAAGGCTGTCAGACAGATTGGATAACCGGAATTTCAACCAGAAACTATTTCCTGAATGTGCATTGGTCATCGTTGAAATGAAGGAATCGTATGGCGTGGCAAAAGTTGCCTGACGCACCTGGTCAATGGAAGAAGTGCGAGTTGAATCTACCCGGTAACTAATGGACCCGGCACTGAGCAGTTTTTGCAGATTTCCGTTCAGCGTCACGTCCGCCGTTGTGGAATCGGTTTGCCGGGCATTTACTTGCGGAGAAAAAAATAGCAGAAGGGCCAGAAGCCGGAGGGTCTTCAGAGTAAATAATTTTTTAGGTTCAGTGGTAATGTGTCTGTTAGGGCTTACCGGTTACGGGATTCGGATTTTCCATACACAATTCGATCAGCACCTGATTGGTGTTCTTCGGGTGTAAAAACAAACCAGTTTATTATCCGCTCCCCGTCGTGGTTTTTCATCCAATAAAATAAAGCCGGCTTCCGCCAGTCTTTTCATTTCTTCCTCCAGATTACTTACTGCAAAAGCAATATGATGGATGCCTTCGCCTTTTTTTGCAATAAACCGGGCAATTACACCGTCGGGATCCGTGCTTTCGAGTAACTCAACCTTATGATCGCCCACTGCAAAAAATGCCGTTCGGACAGACTCCGAATCTACCTCTTCCTCTTTATAACAACCGGTGTTCAGCAACTGCTCAAAAACAGGTATGGAGTCGGAAAGGTTTTTTACGGCAATACCAATATGCTCCAGTTTTTGCATACCTAAATATAAGGCTTAAGGCGTAAGGCTTAAAGCGTAAGGCTGAACGCGGAACGCTTAACGCTGAACGACTAACGCATGAAATTACAGAACTGTACGTCCCGTTGCATTCACGGTAAAAAAACTATTCATCTTTACCGGTGTTATAATAAGTTGGTACCGATCCTTTTTTGGATCCGGGACTTTTAAAAAGGCGTTTTGCTTTACGCTTTGAGCGTTCCGCGTTAGGCGTTCAGCGTTAAGCCTTACGCCTTCAGCTTTAAAACCTAAATTTGCCTATGCTTCAGCTGCCGGTTTATATGGATTATCATGCAACCACACCCTGTGATCCGGCGGTGCTGGAAGCCATGATTCCGTGGTTCAGCCGGCAGTTTGGAAATGCATCCAGTCATGGTCATTTTTTTGGCTGGCAGGCTGCGGAAGCTGTGCGCATTGCCCGGGAAGAACTCGCATTACTGTTAGGCGCATCTCCATCAGAAATTATTTTCACTTCAGGTGCCACTGAATCGGTGAATCTCGCATTGAAGGGGGTCTACGAATCCCAGTCGGTCAGGGGCAGGCATATCATTACTGTTTCGACGGAGCACCGGGCCGTGCTGGATTCCTGCCGGCATCTGGAGAAACTCGGCGCCGAGATCAGTTATCTGCCGGTGGAACCGGACGGCCTTATAGATCCCGCCTTACTGGAAGCGGCTATCCGGCCCGATACGATACTGGTTTCTGTTATGTATGCAAATAATGAGACAGGGGTTATTCAACCCATACGCGAAATCAGTAAAATAGTGAAGGCAAGGGGTATTCTTTTTTTTACGGATGCCACACAGGCCCTGGGTAAAATAAGTATTTACCCAGAGAGGGACGGAATCGACCTGCTTGCCTGTTCCGCCCATAAAATCTACGGTCCGAAAGGTGTAGGCTGTCTGTACATCAGGAGAAAAAACCCGAGGGTCAACCTCAAAGCCCAGCTCGACGGGGGTGGGCAGGAACGGGGCTTCCGGAGTGGAACCCTGAACGTGCCGGGTATTGTAGGTTTCGGTAAGGCGGCATCCCTGGCTGTATCCGATACGGATGAGAATATGCAACGGGTGGGTAAACTGCGTGACCGGCTGGAACAAGGTCTGCTGAGGCATAAAATGGCCAGCGTGAACGGTAACCTGGAGAAAAGACTACCCACTGTAACGAACATATCTTTTAATCACACTGCCGGAAAACAATTGATTACGGGTATTCTGAAGGAAATTGCAGTTTCCTCCGGATCAGCCTGCAGTTCAGCCTCACCGGAACCCAGCCATGTATTAAAGGCCATGGGCCTGGATGATGAACAGGCTTTTCACGCAATACGCTTCAGCCTGGGGAAATATAATACCGAAGAAGAAGTTGATTTCGTAATAGGCAGGGTGGGATTGGCGTTGAAAGAAATGAACAGGCAGTCGATCCCGCACCCGGCAGATGAGAACTTGTAACCGCGGAATTCGATTCCCGATTTTTTATGAATTTAAAAAATGAACTATGATTTTCGTATCAGATAAAGCAAAGGAAAAAGTAATGCGGTTGATGGAAGAATCACCATTACCGGATAAGTCGGATTTATTCCTGCGTGTTTCCGTGATAGGCGGCGGGTGCTCAGGGCTGAGTTACAAGATGGATTTCGATAACCAGAAAAAACCGATGGACCAGGAGTTTGAAGATAATGGCGTAAAAGTGGTTACCGATCTTAAGAGTTTTCTTTACCTCGTAAATACGACGCTCGAATTTTCAGAAGGCCTGAACGGTAAGGGTTTTTATTTTAATAACCCGAACGCGAGCCGGACCTGTGCCTGTGGGGAAAGTTTCGCCGTTTAGAAGCCACCCGGTTACAAATCGTTCAACCCGGGAACCGCAAAACCGGCGAAATTACCAGGCATCCCGGGTTTTTGCCTAACCTGCTCATTATCCGAGGATTAAGAAAGAAACAAAAATCTTAATTCCAGGGAAAGTTCCCTTCCTTAATCATTAATTATCACGCATTTAGCTCATTAAGTAGATTTACGATTTGAATTGGTCGGATCAGGTATTACTTTTAACAAGTCTAACCCTGTTCTGGTGAAAGGTCACTCAGAAAAGTCCGAACCAATGAAAACGAAAACGTGCAGATTTTATAGATCGCCATTACTCACCATCCTGCTTTTTTCCATCCTTTTTGCAGAATCGGCGGTCGCTCAGCTTAAAATAGATTACGGTAAGAGTTATGTGAACCTGACCAAAGGTGCTACGGGCGGTACCATTGAACCCAACGACATTCTTGAAGTGCGGGCTACTTTTGTGGTTGGCGGATCCGGTGTGAACGATTATGTCGACAGCTGTGCCTATTTTGATGTGATTCCGGTTAACACGACCTATGTTCCGGGAACCCTGGCCATACTTACCAACGAAGGAAAGGTTTACAAAACATTTACAGACGCGCTGGGGGATGATGCGGGCGGTATCAACGGAACCAACGTGCGAATTAACCTGGGCTATAAAAATGCGCCTACGGCTACGGCTTTCAGAAGAGGTCGGATCACTTACAACGACAAGCCCTCTTTTTTTGGTGCAACCTGTATCCTGATCGCCACCTACCACGTGAAAGTGACTGGCGCCTATGGCAGCCAGATCAACCTGGGAGGAGGAACCATTTCCTATTTCCCATTTGGCGGTGCAATCAACTCCATATTATTTCCGACAGATTCAGTCATGATTTTTCAGAACCTGGCCATTTGTGCGAATGCAACCAATAATGCGATCACATCGGAATTTGGCGGAACATTTGGATCCGGTAAGGCAAAAAACCGCGTAGCTTCCTCAAAAATCTCTAATAATTACACGTACAACACCTTTGGTCCTGGCACACCGAACGACTATTACTATAATATCTCCAATAACACCAGTACCGGTGCTGCCGGTTATACAAATTCGAATGCATGGGCCATCCCGGATCCGAATATTGCCGGTTTCACCTATTCGCATCGGGTATTCGGTGTCTGGGATATCATCGGCGACCACACAGGTGCCCTGAATCCACTGCTCGGAAATCCGGCAACGGATACCGTAAACAGTACGGGTGGTTATATGGCCGTAATCAATTCATCTTATAAAACGGGTATTACTTTCCTGGATACGATCAATAATCTGTGTCCGAATACTTATTATCAATATTCGGCCTGGTTCAGGAACATCTGTTCCAAATGCTCCTGCGATTCCAATGGTAAGGGGCCTTCAAGTGCCGGATATATTCCATCCGGTCCGGGCGACTCATCCGGCGTACGGCCCAATCTGACATTTAATGTTAACGGATACGATTACTATACAACCGGAGATATGCCCTATACCGGGCAGTGGATTAAGAAAGGGTTTACGTACCTGACCGGTCCCACCCAAACCAGTATGATCATTTACGTGCGAAACAATGCACCGGGTGGAGGTGGAAACGACTGGGCCCTGGACGATATCAGTGTGGCATCCTGCGCACCGAATATTTCTTTGACGCCCAATAAACCGGATACGCTTTGCCGCGGATCAGATGATACCGTCCGCTTTAAGGTAACTGCCTTTTTTAATAACTATACGCAGTGGAAACTGGAAAAAAGTATCGACGGCGGAGCAACCTGGACTTCTCCGGGTCTCGATACCCTGGGCAATGCGCCATCCGGAACAGCCCTGCCGGTTCTTAATCCGGTTAGTGGTTTGTATGAATGGCTCGTAACCCGATACTATCGTCTGAACAATGTGGATACAACCGTCATCTATCGTTTGACAATCGCTTCTACGGCGGGAAATCTGACCAATGCGGGCTGTAATTATATAACATCCAATCCAAAATTCGTTCGTACCGCAAACTGCATGATCACACTGCCCACCCAGCTAACCGTACGGGGAGATTTACAGAATGGTAATCTGGCGCGGATTCAATGGACCAGCCAGGATGAAACCGGCAGCATTGTTTATGTCGTTGAACGAAGTGATGATGCAGGTGGCCATTACCGGGCACTGGCAACGATTGCAGGATCCGCCTCTGCGGGTATGGGAAACAGTTATATATACAATGATGTACAACCGGTAACCGGACAGTCTTATTACCGTATCCAGATTGCCGATCATGAATATCATAACTACAGCCGGATCATCCTGCTAAGTGTGAATGAAATCGCTCTGAATATATCAGGCCTGGTGAATCCGTTCAATAATACCATTTCCTTCAATATGACTGTACCGGATGATCATACCATCGAACTGGGTTTATATGATGCATATGGACGCAGGCTGATGACCAGTCACCAGACAGCATATAAGGGAATCAATCATATTGATCTGAAGGAGCCCGCCGGATTGCAAACCGGTATGTATATACTCCAGGTATTATACAATAATCAGATGATTACAAAACAGCTTATAAAGAAAGTAGAATAACGTGTGACACCAAATGGAAATTGAAGCTAAAAAAAATCCCCCGGTGTCACCAGGGGAGTAATAAGCAAGTAGTATTGGTATAATGATATAAAAAATGCGGGATAAGGTAGTAACTAAGTGGCGCGAATATAGGTCATTTCATTTGCATAGACGCTGCAATCGATTATATCTTTATTTTCGCGTCTATGTGGGCCGTTTGTAAAAAGGAATTCCGACAGTTTTTCAGCAGTTTAACGGGCTACATAGCCATTATCGTTTTCTTATTGCTTACAGGTCTCCTGTTGTTTGTTTTCCCGGATACCAGTATACTTGATTTCGGCTATGCAAGCCTGGAGAAATTTTTCGATCTGGCTCCCTGGGTGCTTTTGCTGCTGATTCCCGCTATCAGCATGCGCTCCTTTTCGGAGGAATTCCGCAGCGGAACATTTGAGATCCTGCAGTCCAGGCCGCTGACTTACTGGCAGATTGTAAATGGCAAATACCTGGCAGCCCTCTTCGTGATCGGCATTGCGCTCCTGCCAACCTGGATTTATTTTTTTTGCATTCAACACCTGGCTACGCAGTCGGGCATGGACCTGGGCGCCACCCTGGCCTCCTATATCGGATTATTTTTTCTGACCGCTGTCTTCGCCGCCATCGGGATCTGCTGCAGCAGTTTTACCGGTAACGCGGTCGTAGCCTTCATAACAGCCGGCTTTACCTGTTTCCTGATTTATACCGGCTTTCACGCTATCAGCAGTTTGAAAGCACTTCCCGCCGGGGCGGATTATTATATTGATATGATCGGTATTGATTTTCATTACCGGAATATGAGCCGCGGTGTGATTACCCTCCGCGACCTGGTTTATTTCATATCTGTGATCGCCTTTTTTTTAACCATCACCCGGAATAACCTGTTTAAAAGATAAGCGGTCATGAAGAAATTATTCAATTCAGGATTCAACTGGCTTTTTCTTTTAATAGGAATTGTCATTCTGAACATAATTGTTTCGCACGGAAATCTCCGGTACGACATGACGAGCGAAAAAAGGTATACACTCACCGCACCGGTGAAGAATATGCTTGGCCGTGTACACGAATCCGTGAACATTGATATTTTGCTGGACGGAAATCTGAAATCCGGATTGCGCAAACTTCGCAACAGTACCGAAACCCTGCTTCAGGAATTTAATGAATATGCCGATGGAAATATCCATTACCGGATCATCGACCCGGTGGCCGGAGACGATGATACCACCCGGGCGATCGTCATGGATTCCCTGGCAAAAATGGGAATTCAGCCGATGACCCAGATCGCCCAGTCGAAAAAAGGAGAAGAACAAAGTCAGCGTGTGGTGATTCCGGCTGCCATTGTAAAATATAAAGACCGGCAGCTACCGGTAGATCTGTTAAAAGGTGTGCAGAGAAGTCGCGAAGGGCAGTCCCCCGAGCAGCTTTATGTAAACGCCGAAAATCTGCTTGAGTATAAATTCGCCAATGCCATTGATAAGCTCATCACCGATACCCTGCCGGCGATCGGTTACCTGATGGGGAATGGTGAACCACTGGATTTTCGTGTATATAGCCTGATTCAGTACCTGCGTGCAAATTTTCGTTTCGGAATTATACCACTCGACAGTATACCCGTTATTCCTTCTGAACTGAATGCACTGATCATGGTAAAACCGGCCACCCGGTTTTCCGATGAGGAAAAACGTAAACTGGATCAGTTCGTGATGCGTGGAGGTAGTCTGGTCTGTATGCTTGATAACCTGAATGCCGAAATGGATAGTCTGCGTTCAGGCAGGGAGGCGGTCGCTTACGATCGCGGCCTCAATCTGGAAGACCTGTTGTTTCATTATGGTGTTCGCATAAATCAGGATCTGGTGGAAGACATGCAATGCGCCAGTATCAACCTGGTCGTGGGCAGTCAGGGTGGAAAACCGCAATTCCAGCTTTTACCCTGGCCCTATTATCCTTTGTTGGATGGCAATCCGGCTTCACTGATCACCAAAAACCTGGATCCCGTTTTTTCAAAATTTACCAATTCAGTGGATACGGTTAAAGCGCCCGGGATTGAGAAGACCATATTATTACAAAGCTCGCCCAACGCCAGAACCGTTTCCACACCGGCATTGATTTCACTTGAAATGATAAAGACGGCGAGTGATCCCAAGGTTTTCCGGCAATCGGCTGTTCCGGCAGGTGTAATTCTGGAAGGCAAATTTCAATCCCTCTACGCAAACCGGATACCGGCGGCCCTGGCAGACAGCCTGGCACAGGTATATAAACAGCCATTTTTAAATTCCGCCGAAAAAGCGGCCCGGGTAATCGTTTGTGCCGATGGAGATCTGGTGATGAACGAAATGAATCGCCAGGATCCGCTGCCGATGGGCTTTAGCAAAGACATCAACTATACTTTTTCAAATGCTGAATTTCTGAGCAACTGCCTTGACTATTGTGTTAATCCATCAGGGATTCTGGAAGCGAGGTCGAAGGATTATTCCCTGCGCCTGCTTGATCCCGAAAAAACAGAGGACGAACGCGGTATATGGCAATTCATCAACATTGCCGTTCCCTTATTGGTTATCATTGCATGTGGCCTGATTTTTCAGTATATCCGGAAAAGAAAATACGGATCTGCCATTGTCTGAATGAGTTAAATCTATCCATTTGAATCGTATACTAACGACATATCTCATATTTGGTGCTGCGCTGATCCTGGCGCTGGTTTTCGATCTGGGGCTGCTGAGTAAAAGAGGCTCCGTGGTTACTCTGAAAAAAGCACTGGTACAGACTATTTTCTGGGTGGTACTGGCCCTGGCATTCGGCATTTTTGTTTTTATCTATGATGGCCAGCAGAAAGCGCTGGAATATGTAAGTGCCTACCTGATGGAATGGAGTCTGAGTATCGATAATATTTTTGTATTCATTCTCATTTTTTCTTTTCTCGCCATCAAAGAAAAATATTTCGGGCGCGTGTTGCTGATCGGAATTATGCTGGCAGTTTTGTTCCGGATCATTTTCATAACAGCCGGTATCGAGCTGGTGAGCCGCTTTACCTGGGTGCTTTATATTTTTGGTGCAATCCTGATTTATACAGGCCTGACAATGTTTTTCGCGAAAGAAGAAAAGAATAGTGACCTGGAGAAAAATGCCGTATACCGGTTTCTCAAACGTTTTCTGCCACTGATACCCGAAGACGGTAACGGGAAAATGACAATTCGCAGGGACGGGAAAAAATATTATACGACGATCTTTGTCGTAATCGTGCTGCTTGCCACAACCGATATCGTATTTGCGCTCGATTCGATTCCGGCCGTGTTCGGCATTACGCAGGACCGGTTAGTGATTTATACGTCCAATATTTTTGCTGTGCTGGGTTTACGCTCCCTGTTTTTCCTGCTGCGTGGTGCGGTAGACAAATTCCGGTTTTTACCGAAAGGAATCGCGACGGTCCTGGTATTCGTAGGTCTGAAGATGACGAGTGAACTCATACATATTAAAGTACATACTGCCGTATCGCTGATCGTAATCGTGGTTTGCATCGGCAGTTCCATTTTATTATCGGTGACCTGGAAAAAGAAGCATCCTTCCACTTAAAATAAATTACCTGGGCTATTCAATCCGGCATATCGCTTCGATCGTATCAGGATCCTTCCTGCAATTTCATCAGGATGATCCGATAGAGCAGCTGCTGACTGATAGCCGGCGACTGATATATCCCGAATCAACCCTGTTCTTTGCATTATATGGTTCCCGCCGGAACGGACATCTGTTTATTCCGGATCTCTACCTGCGCGGCGTCCGGAACTTTATCGTTTACCAGTCACCGGATTTAACGGATTACCCCGAAGCGAATTTTATTCTGGTAAAAGACAGCCTGGCCGCCCTGCAGCAAATCGCCGCTTTTCATCGCCGGCAATTCGATATACCTGTCATTGGTATTACCGGAAGTAATGGAAAAACCATTGTGAAGGAATGGCTGAACCAGTTGCTGGAGGACCGGTTTCAAATTGTGCGGAGTCCGCGCAGTTACAATTCCCAGATTGGAGTACCACTGAGCATCTGGCAGATGAATGAACAACATAATCTGGCGCTGATTGAAGCGGGCATTTCTAAATCCGGGGAAATGAAGGCACTGGAAGAAATGATAAAACCCGGCATCGGAGTACTTACCAATATCGGCGAAGCGCATGACCAGGGTTTTGAAAACAGGAATTCCAAGATCCTGGAAAAACTGGATCTGTTCAAGCATTCCAACGCCCTGATCTATACTTCTGACAATCCGGAACTGCAGAAATCCATGCTGGCATGGCATTTCGGGAATCCCGCGCCCCGCCTGGTTTCCATCGGAAAGGAAAAGGAATCCACGATCCGGATCCTGAAATTAAATAAACAGCGGGATAAGACGATCGTCGAATTGCGGTACGCGGGAGATGACCTGCAACTGGAAATCGGATTTGAAAATGATGCCACTGTTCAGAATGCCCTGACAGCTGTCGGGGTGATGCTATACCTGGATATTCCCAAAAACGAAATACAGGATCGCCTGAACCGTCTCAACCCGCTGAATATGCGCATGGAATTAAAAACCGGAATAAACCATTCTTCGGTTATTAATGACAGTTATAGCGCCGATCTGAGTTCGTTGAAAATGGCGCTTGATTTTTTATCCGGGCAGAAACAGCATCGCCGCCGGACCCTGATCCTGTCAGATATTCTTGAAACCGGCCGGCCGGCCAAATCCCTGTATACCGAAGTGGCCGCATTGCTGCGAAAATATCCGGTAGACCGTTTGATCGGCGTGGGGGAACAATTATCGGCGGCAGCTGATATGCTGAATGATTCAGGCGTAAAAGACCGGATCTTTTTTCCTGGTACGGAGGCTTTAATGGAAGCTCTGCCCACCATTGAATTCCGGGACGAGACGATCCTGCTAAAAGGGGCCCGTGTGTTCGGTTTCGAGCGCGTTGACCGGTTCTTATCACTGCAGGTACATGAGACCATGCTGGAAGTGAACCTGGAGGCAATGGCCCAGAACCTGAAACAATACCAGCAGATACTACGCGCCGATACAAAAATTATGGCCATGGTCAAGGCCTTTTCATACGGAACAGGCGGCTTTGAAATTGCCCGCCTGTTGGAATTTCATAAAGTGGATTATCTGGCAGTCGCCTATGCGGATGAAGGTGTTTCCCTGCGAAAAGCCGGCATTCGGTTGCCCATCGTCGTTATGAATACGGAAGAAAATGCACTCGCCACCCTGATTGATTATCAGCTGCAACCGGTGATTTTTTCTTTCCGGGGCCTGTTCGCAATACAGAAATTTCTAAAACAGGAAGCTGTTCCGGAATTTCCTGTACATATTGAACTGGAGACCGGCCTGAACCGCCTTGGGTTTTCATCCTGGCAAATTCCCGATCTGCTGGAACAACTGGCAGGCAGCGGGCTGCGGGTGCAGTCTGTTTTCAGTCACCTGGCAGCCAGCGAGGAATCACAACAGGATGCGTTTACCCAACAACAATTTGAAACGTATCAGGCCATGTTGGCCCGTATTCAGGATTCCCTCGGATATCCGGTTATAAGACATATTTCGAATTCTGCAGCTGTGGTCCGGAACCCGGAACTGCAGCTCGATATGGTGCGACTGGGTATAGGTTTGTATGGAATTGATCCCGCATCGTCGGGGATCCTGGACCTGAAAGAAGTGGGTACACTCAAAACCACGATAGCACAGATCAAGGAAATTTCGGCCGGGGAAACCGTAGGCTATAATCGCCGGGGTGTGGCAGACCAGTCTATGAAGATCGGGACCCTTCGTCTGGGATATGCTGACGGGTATCCGCGAAACCTTGGGAATGGCGTTGGGAAAGTGTGGTTTAAGGGAAAAATGGTTCCGACCATCGGCAGTATCAGCATGGATATGACCATGATTGATTTATCGGAAATTCCCGATGCCCGGGAGGGAGATGAAGTGGTTCTGTTTGGAAATGGCTTGTCGGTTGCCGACCTCGCAAAATGGGCCGGAACCATCGCCTATGATATACTGGCCGGAATTTCCCAGCGGGTGAAACGGGTCTATTTTGAGTGAAACCTTTCACAAATTGGAAGGGATTCTTCTTTTCCTAACTTATTATCTTTGCGGCTCATTATGAAAGAAAGAAAGATCATTTTTATCGTGTTGCTGATCATTGTGGCTGATCAGGCCCTCAAGATCTGGATTAAGACTCATATGCCCCTGAGTCATACCTGGGATGCGTTTTACCGCTCGCCTGTATCGCCATACGACAATGGCATTCATGTGCTCGGTAAAAAATTCCAATTGTTTTTTGTTGAGAATGAAGGCATGGCCTGGGGTTGGAAATTTGGCGGTAACCTGGGGAAAATGGCGCTGACACTGTTCCGTCTTGCGGCAGTGGTGTTCGGTGTTTATTATATCCATACCCTGATCAAGAAAAATTATCATAACGGATATATTATCTGTGCCGGGCTGATTTTCGCCGGGGCACTGGGCAATTTGATCGACAGCATGTTTTACGGACTCATTTTTGAAGAAAGCACCTACGATCATGTTGCAAAAATATTCCCGCACCATGGTTATGCCGGCTTTCTGCACGGCCGCGTGGTGGATATGTTGTATTTCCCGATTATCAAAACCCATTATCCGGGCTGGTTTCCTTTTGTGGGCGGAGACGAATTTGAATTCTTCAGTCCGGTATTTAATATTGCCGATGCATCCATCTCCATTGGTGTAATCGCTCTTTTCCTTTTTCAGCGGCGCTTTGTTAAGAAACTTCCCGGCAAGCATGAGGTTCAGCCAGAGGGGAATGCCGAACGCCTGACGGCGAATGCTTAAGGCTTGAGGCATAAGGCGTAAAGCTTAAGGCGTAAGGCACAAAGCTTAACACTTAATGACCTAACGCTTTCTGGCAATGGTCAACCGTTCCCGCAACAATGCGGGATCAACCGTCAACTTCTTTAAGTCTTAATTCTTAAGCCTTTAGCTTCAGTTCCTCGTTATTTTACGATATGGGATCAGGGGCTTTATCTATTTCATCAGCCTGTCGGATTTTGTATGTTTACCTGCGGTTCAGCCTAAACTGGGCCTCCCAAATCCGATACCGATGAAAAAGTTCCTACTGGTACTTTCATGCCTTATATGGTCAGGTATCGGCTATAGTCAGATTGTGTCATTCAACGGGCAATATTTTAAGATTGATACGCTCTACCCGCTCTACGATATTCCTGCACATAACAAAGGACTCAGCTTTCCCTGGGAAATAACCTATGGGCCGGATGATTCGCTCTGGATAACCGAAGCACACCGCTACCGGATCTGGAAAATTCACCCCGGAAATAAAGGAAACCGCGTATTGCTTGACCTCAGCGGTCTCACTTCGTTCGACTATTACGATATGCCAAATGGTTATCCTGCTCCGCAGGGCGGTTTGATGGGTCTGGCACTGCATCCCCTGCTGCTCAGCGGTAAACCTTTTATTTATGTGGCCATGGTTTACGATGTTTACCCTACAAGCGGATCTCCCAACAATAACAGTTGTTCGGGCAGCGGATCCGTGAGCAATCAACCCTGTTATTTTAAAACAAAAATTTTACGGTACACCTATAATACGGTAACACATAGTCTGGGATCTCCGACTATCGTAATGGATAATCTGATGGGCAGCAATGATCACAATTCCGGGAGGCTGAAGATCAGTCCGGTTCCTGAAAGCGACGGGAAATATCATCTTTACTATACGATCGGAGATCAGGGCGCCGGACAATTCAACAATGGATTCCGCACGAATAATGCGCAGAATAAAGATATTTATGAAGGAAAGGTTTTGAGGCTGAATACGGAAAACGACGGAGATGCAGACGACGGTGCCTACAGTCCGTGGATACCGAACGATAATCCGATTGCCAATTCCGTTTCCGGTAAAATCAATGCTGTGTATTCCTATGGCCACCGCAATGCGCAGGGGCTTGTCTGGGCACATGTCGGATCCCAGTATATTTTATATAATTCGGAACATGGCGATAAGTCAGATGATGAAGTGAATGTAATTACACCCGGAGATAACTATGGCTGGCCGAAAGTCGCCGGCATGTGCGATGATAATTACAATGATACAGATGCAAATCCCGACAATGACCGGCTCGCCAATCAGATTGTACACAACGAACATAGTTTTTGTGCAGCCAATAATGTGGTTGAACCCCTTTTCTCTTTTTTTAATGTAAGCGGAAACAGTATTCCTTCCAGCGGAGCATCCAATTATACCTGGCCCACCATTGCGCCTTCCAGTATCGATTACTATAGTCAGTCATATATTCCAGGTTGGACAAATTCCCTGCTGGTAACCTCACTGAAACTTGGGATGTACCGACTCAAGCTGAAAGCCGACGGCTCGGCAGTAGACAGCTCCAGTACGGCACAGATTACAGATACCATTCCCTATCTGCATGAATACCGGATCCGCGACCTGGCCATTGCGCCAACCGGGGACACATTGTTTCTGGCGATCGACAGCAGCGGATCCACATCCGGACCAACCGGTGGATTTACCGGGCATATGGCAGCAACGAAAACTCCGGGTCATATCCTGCGCATGGTTTATTTACCCAATCCGCTGGAAGCCCAGGCCACGCCGCCCATTCCGAGGATGGAAAAAATTAATACAACACTGGTGTTTCCAAATCCGGCCACCGATTACCTGGAAATAATATGCCGTGATCTGCTGCGTCAGCCGTTTGTAGTTACCCTGTATGATATGTCTGGCAGGATACTGCTTTCGGAACAATACAGCAGTAATCATTTCAGGGTGGGGTTGAATAATATTCCGGCCGGCCTCTACATTTTTAAAATGATGGATGGCGGCGGGGCTAATGTTATTACCCGGAAAATATTAATCGTTCATAAATAATCTTCCGGAAAAGCGTTTAGCGTTGAGCGTTCAGCGTTAAGCGTTCAGCGTTGAGCGTTCAGCGTTCAGCGTGGCGCCTTACGCCTTAAGCTTGCCCACCATTTTCTTCGGATCCACCCATTCATCAAATTCCTTCGATGTAACATATCCGAGTTTGATGGCCATTTCTTTCAGCGTGGTTCCTTCTTTCAGCGCCTTCTGCGCGATCTCGGCAGCTTTATAGTACCCTATTTTAACATTCAGTGCAGTGACCAGCATCAGTGAATTGTCGACATGTTTTTTGATATTTTCCTCAATCGGCTTAATACCCACTGCGCAATGATCGTTGAAACTTATACATCCGTCGCCGATCAGACGTGCGCTGTGCAGAAAATTATATATGATCACAGGCTTGAAAACGTTCAGTTCAAAATGCCCCATCGCACCGCCGATATTAATGGCCACGTCGTTTCCCATCACCTGCGCACAGATCATCGTTAATGCTTCGCATTGGGTTGGATTTACTTTTCCCGGCATGATGGACGATCCGGGCTCATTATCCGGAATAAAAAGTTCGCCAATCCCGCTGCGCGGACCAGAGGCCAGCATGCGGATATCATTGGCAATTTTCATGAGACTGACAGCCAGCGTTTTTAGCGCACCATGCGATTCTACGATGGCATCATGTGCAGCGAGGGCTTCAAATTTATTTTCTGCTGTAATAAACGGCAGGCCGGTAAGTTTTGCAATATGGGCCGCCACATTTTCAGAATAATGTTCCGGCGTATTAATGCCGGTGCCCACGGCCGTACCGCCCAGCGCGAGTTCGGAAAGATGCGGCAGCGTATTTTTAAGCGCCTTCAGGCCATGATTTAACTGGGATACATAACCGCTGAATTCCTGGCCGACGGTTAAAGGTGTTGCATCCATAAAATGGGTGCGCCCGATTTTCACTACCTGCATAAATTCGGCAGATTTCACTGCCAGCGTATCACGTAATCTTTCGATGCCGGGTATCGTAGTTTCCACAAGGATTTTATACGCGGCGATATGCATAGCCGTGGGAAAAGTGTCATTGGACGACTGTGATTTATTTACATCGTCATTCGGATGCAGAAATTTATCCTTGTCCTTTAATGAACCCCCGTTCAACACATGTCCCCGGTAGGCAATCACTTCATTTACATTCATATTACTTTGCGTACCACTGCCCGTTTGCCACACAACCAGCGGGAAACTCCCGTCCAGCTTATGTTCCAGGATTTCATCCGCAACAGTTCCGATCAGATCAGATTTTTCTTTGGACAATATTCCGGCATCCAGGTTTGTAAGAGCAGCAGCTTTTTTCAGGTATGCAAAAGCGCTGATAATTTCTTTAGGCATCCGGTTGATATCCTGTGCAATTTTAAAATTATCGATGCTGCGCTGGGTTTGCGCTCCGTAATAAGCGTCTATTGGCACTCTTACTTCCCCCATCGTATCCTTTTCAATCCGGAACTCCATATTTTTTATTTATAACAGGCAAAATTAACCCGTTTTTGGAACACTAATTGCTATTTCAAACCTTGAATTCCAAATCCAATAAAACAACCAATCCATGGAAAAACCAGCGGTTACCCACCTGGGTAAGAAAGCGCGCAAATCCATTGCTTTATCGGATGGATTAAATGAATACAGTGGTGAATGGACCACGACCGAAGTGGTACACCTCTTGAAAAGAACTCTTTTTGGAGCACAGGTAGACGATCTCAATCATTTTCTTTCGCTCAGTATGTCGCAGGCAGTGGATGAATTACTCAGTCCTTCGCCGGCGCCCGCGACTGTTCCACTGAACTCATATAGTTCAAACGGATATACGGATCCCACCGGAGTTGCAGCATGGGATACCTGGATCAATACAGGAGTCGATTATCCCGATTCCGAAATGAATACGAACCGGCTGGATTCCCTCAAATGCTGGTGGATTGGCCAGATGCTGAATGAGAACAGATCCATTCACGAAAAACTAACCCTGTTCTGGCACAATCATTTTGGCGTTGATTCACTTTTACACATCGCAGATATACCGGCCCGGCCCTGGTATGACTATTATCTCATTTTGCGCGCGAACGCGCTGGGCAATATGAAACAGATGGTGAAAGCCATGACGCTGAGCCCGGCCATGCTCTGTTATCTGAATGGAAATACCAACAAAAAAACTTCTCCCAATGAAAACTATGGCCGGGAGTTGCAGGAACTATATACTATTGGAAAAGGGGCCGGTTCTCACTATACGGAAGATGATGTTCGTACAGCAGCCCGGGTACTGACCGGCCATACCGTAGATTCTTATTTCAATTATACATTCGATGTTGCCGGTCACGACGATCAGAACAAAGCCTTTTCTAATTTTTATGGCAGCACAATTATAACCGGACGTTCGGGCTCTGCCGGTGCGGGTGAACTGGATGACCTGCTTAATATGATTTTCAATAATCCGGAGGCCGCCAAATTCATCTGCCGGAAATTATATAGTTTTTTTGTTTACTACAAGATCGACGATACGATTGAAACCAATATCATCTCGCCGCTCGCTGATGTGTTCCGAAACAGTGGATATGATATTACGACTGTGATGTCAGTGCTTTTGAAAAGCGATCATTTTTATAATATGGCATATTCCAGCGCCTGTCTGATCAAGAGTCCGATTGACTTTGTACTCGGACTGATGCGCGAATTCCAGGTAAAAATGCCGGATCCCGCCGACAATGGTTCCTGTTACAGTGTATGGGAAATGATCTTACAAACCACTTCCATGCTGCAGCAGGAAATTCTCCGCATTCCGGAAGTGGCCGGCTGGTATGCCTATTACGAAGGCACTGCCTACCATGAACTCTGGATCAACTCAGTAACCTATACGCAACGCAATGCCTTCACCGATCAGATGATTACCAGTGGTGATATGATGAATATGGTTCCGCTTTTAATTGATCCGCTGGTTTTTGCCGGTTCATTGGCCAATCCGGCAGATCCGAATTTACTGATCAGTCAGTCGCTCGATATATTATACCGGGTTCCGCTTTCGGCTGACACTATAACCAGCCTGAAACAAACCATTTTGCTCGGCGGGCTGGTTACCGATTCATACTGGACCGATGCATGGAACCTGTATATCGCCAATCCTACGGATATGGTTGCCAAAGGAACCGTGTTCACGCGTCTTCAGACGCTCTATAAATATCTGATGAATCTTCCGGAATATCATCTTTCATAAACTGAATCTAATTCCATGAAAAGACGTCATTTTTTGAGAAATATGATTCCGGCATCTGCCATTTTTCCTTCGCTTGTGAATGGCTTTACAGTGAAGGCATTTGGCGCTGCCGGGTTTTTTGAATCCCTGGCAGGCGCAGCAGATAATGATCATGTGTTTGTTGTTATCCAGCTTTCCGGAGGCAACGATGGTTTAAATACTATTGTGCCGATCATCAATTATGGCGACTACCTGAACCAGCGTCAGAATATTGCCATCCCGGAAGCCAAAGTCTTGCCATTGAGCGGGTATGCAAAAGCCGGTTTACATCCTTCGATGACGGGGATGCAGAAGATGTATAACGAAGACAAACTGGCGATACTCTATTCTGTCGGTTATCCGGAACCCAATCAATCGCATTTCCGTTCAACCGATATCTGGCTGACCGGTGCGGACTCAGATCAATACCTGACAACGGGATGGGCCGGCCGTTTTTTAAGTACCACGTATGAAAATTTCCCGATTGGATATCCGAATGCAACCATGCCTGATCCGCTGGCCATCCAGATCGGATCGGTTATTTCAGAAAGTTTTATGGGCCCCGGCGGATTTACAGCGATGGCAGTTCCTACGGATATTGATTTTTACAACCTGATTAATGCAACCACCGATCCGGTACCCGACTCCCCAATGGGGACCGAGCTTACATACCTGAGAACCGTTGCCCGTCAGACGAATAAATATGCCGACACTATTGTAAGTGCTGCCGCGAAGGCAGGTTCACAGGCAGCTTATCCGGCAAACAATTATCTCGCGGCCCAACTGAAGACCGTAGCAAAGCTGGTTTCCGGCGGGCTAAAGACAAAGGTTTATATGGTAAGCATGGGTGGCTTTGATACGCATGGCGGCCAGGTGCAGGCCGGCAATACGACCACTGGGAACCATGCCAATTTATTAAAAAATGTTTCAGATGCCATAGCTGCCTTCCAGGCTGATTTAATTCAGCTGGGAATCAGCAAACGCGTGATCGGCATGACGTTTTCTGAATTTGGAAGAAGAATCAAATCCAATGGCAGCGCAGGAACCGATCATGGTGCAGCGCAGCCGGTATTTTTATTTGGCGAACCAGTGAAACAGGGTGTGCTGGGCAATCCACCCGACCTGCCTTCTTCACTGGATGCCGGATCAAGCCTGCCGATGCAATATGATTTCAGATCGGTTTATGCAACTGTGCTGCGCGACTGGTTCTGTGTGGATCCCGCCGATATCAGTACCATGCTGTATAAAAATTACCAGTATCTCCCATTGGTCGAAACAACGGCCTGCAAAATACCGGAGGTAAATACGATCGGCGATAAGCTGATCCGCAATGATCCAAACCCGTTGGTGAATTCTACCACCATCACATTCAAAACGACCGGTGGTTTTACCATGGTGCAGGTATTTGATGTTTCCGGGAAACTGGTCGGCGTCCCCGTTAGCGCCGATTACCAGGCGGGCGAGTACAGTGTTTTATGGAGTGCCGCAGGACTTGCAGCAGGAATTTATTATGCCCGTTTACAGAACGGATCAACACAACAGGTCAGGACCATGATAAAAGTCGCCCATTGATAAAAAGGCTTCCATATCTTTTACTAACGGTACTGTGTACCTGCTTAATGTGTTGTGCCGGTTTTACCCAGGCCATGAAGGATAGTATTTCCTACAATTCGACCTGCGTCAATTTCAAGATCAGTTTTGATGCCTCTGTTTTCGAACGGATCAGTTTCCCGGATAAAGTGTTATGGAATTTCGGCGACCCGGCGTCTGGTTATTATAATAACGCAGGTGTAAAATCACCTGCACACCTGTATGCAGGCACCGGAGATTATCCGGTTTCACTACTGGTTGTATCCGCCGGCGATACCATCCGGTTGTATGATACCATTACTGTGATCGCTCCCACGACCTATAACTTCGGGCCTGATATTTATCTCTGTGAGAAAGGCGACACCAGCCTGACAGCACCGGTAGTGCCGGGTGCGCAGTATCAGTGGAACGACGACAGCCTGACCACTAAACCGGTGCTTAAAATAACGAAGACAGGCGTATACACCGTAGAGATAAACGGTTGCGCTGTGACAGATTCCGTCGGCATATTCTTCAGTAATCTTCCGAAAATAAAACTGGGTGATGATCATGTGATGTGCGCCGGGGATACCTTGTCACTGAATGCAGCTTCGCAAAATGGAAATTATTCCTGGCAATTGAACGGATCCGTAATTCCGGGAGCGACGGAAGGTCAGCTGCAGACAACGGCTCCCGGCGGACAATACATTGCAACAGTTACAGTGCCCGGATGCGGAACTTTCAGCGATACCGCCAATATCACGTATTCAACATACCCCGCACCTGCTTTTTCACTTGGGCCTGACACGCTGCTATGCCCCAAAGAAATATATCCACTGACAGCGAATGTTACCGGCGCTTCTGCCTATATGTGGAGCACGAATGAACAAACCCAGACTATACAAATCAGTAATGCCGGATTATACTGGGCTTTTGTAAATGTGGCCAGCCAATGCGAAGTAGTGGATACGGTGGAAGTCATGTACCGGGGAAATAAAAACCTGGATTTTCATGACACTGCAATCTGCAAGGGCAGTACGCTGATACTCGATGCGGATTTTGGAAATGGAATTTATAACTGGGTGTCAGATCCGCCGCAACGTGACGATCAAAACCAGACCAAACAATCTACTTATTACGTATACGAACCCGGCATGTATAGTGTCGTGGCCCAGGTAGGTCAGTGCATTTATAAAGACAGTCTCCAGGTCAGTTTTAATGACAGCCTGAATTTAAATATCGGCCGTGATACGACGCTTTGCATCGGAGAGGAATATATTCTTCACGTGAAAACAAACGCCAATGAATTTGCCTGGCAGGATGGAAGCACCGCGCTTTCATATGCTGTCGGCGACTCGGGCATGTATCAGGTAATTGCACAAAATGGTTGCGGATCGGATACCGCCGCTGTACATATTTCCCGGAAAACCTGTACCTGTGAACTCACACTACCCAATGCGTTTACACCGAATTACGACGGCGTAAATGATGTTTTCCGTCCGCTGCACCCATGCAATATGACTGAATATCAGCTTCGGATATTCGACCGTTACGGCAAACTGGTCTACCAGACTTCTGATTTTGGTCATGGCTGGAATGGAACCTATAATGGCATGCCTGCGGATACCGGAACTTTTGTATGGATGGCCAGCTACCGCAGCACAGATACGAAAGCTATGCAATACCGGAAAGGATTTGTTATAGTACTGCACTAGCGGCCTCTTCTCTGACAGCAAGAAATCATTTTAAGTTTAACGGTTAACTGTGTTTTACGGACTTTCTTCGGATTATTTCCAAATGATCGGCATTAACTTTATAGCACACAAACTGAAAAAGATTATGAAAAAGCATTATGCCCTTTTTGTGCTGATCCTGATCAGTTGCTTTTCTACTTTTGCACAGGATCCCGGATGGCCCAGACAACTGACGAATAACGGTTCTGTTCTGGTAATCTATACGCCGCAGGTAGAAGACTGGCCCCAATTTCAGACATTGAATTTCAGAATGGCTTTTTCGCTCACGCCTTATCAGCAAAAGCAGGTAGTAGGGGTTGTTTATATAAATTCCACAACAACCGTTGATACCTATACCCATATGGTATCGATTTTTAACATGAACATTACGGATATCCATTTTCCCTCTCTGGATCCGACTACATCAGCATCTATGGGTCAAATGGTGAGATCTTTTCTGGACGTGAGTAAAACCGTAACGGTAGCAATGGAAAGGATTGTGGCCTGCACACCAAAAAAACTGGATCCCAGCCAGGCAGTTACCGTTAAAAATGATCCCCCCACTATTTTTGTAAGTAATACACCCGCCATTCTACTGCAGCTGGAAGGACAGCCGGCTCTTACAGATGCAAAAAAAGGAGGAATTCAATATGTCTTTAATGCCAACTGGCCGGTTTTTTTCGACAAGAGCGCTTCAAAATATTATCTGTTTGATGACCAGGAATGGCAGACGACGGCTCAGTTAACGGGACCCTGGACTTTCACTTCCAAACTTCCATCGTCCCTGACCGCGCTCAATAAAGATGACAACTGGAAGACCCTGTTGAAGGGTGCGATTCCTGCCCCGGCTAAAGCAAGCAGCAGTTTACCGAAGGTATTTTATTCCGAATCTGCGGCTGAAATCATCCTGTTTAACGGGGCACCTGTTTTCAGCCCGATTGAAGGGACAAATCTCAAGTACGCAACGAATACCAAGAACAACATTTTCTTCTCTGCCACCACTTCATTATACTATTATCTGGCTGCCGGAAGATGGTTCAGCGCTCCAGGTCTGGATGGGCCCTGGACATTTGCCACACCAAATTTACCAGCCGATTTTGCCAATATCCCGGAATCCAGCCCGGCCGCCAGTGTATTGTCATCGGTACCTGGAACAGATGCAGCGGCTGATGCGGTTATGATTGCGCAGATTCCGACTAAAACGGAAATAGATCCGAAGGCGGCCCCTGCCGTAACAATAACTTATTCCGGAGATCCCAAATATGTGGCAATTGAGGGGACGACCCTGTCTTACGCGGAAAATACAACCGAAAAAGTGATAATGGTAAGCCCCAATCAGTATTACGCCTGCGTTTCGGGGCTTTGGTATGTCGCCGCAACTTCACAAGGTCCCTGGGTACTGGCCAATTCCGTACCGCAAGTCATTTATACAATACCATCGAGTTCACCGGTATATAATGTCACTTATGTTACGCAGAATGTGACCAGTTCAGGAACGGTAGTAGCCAGTTATACAGCAGGTTATATGGGTGCTTTTGTGGTTGGCGTCGGAGTCGGGATGATTATTGCCTCCGGTACCGGATTTTACTATCCGCCTTATTATTATTATCCACCGGTCGGATTCCCGGTTTGTTATTTCGGGGCGATGACTTATGGCGCTTACGCCTATCATCCATATGGGTATTATGGCGGTGTAAGTTATCATGCTTCTTACAACGCGTATACCGGCACATATGCCCGAAGTGCTACTGCTTATGGTCCTTATGGATCCGCCACGGCCAGACAGTCTTATAATCCGTATACGGGAACGGCCACCCGTAGCGGTTCGGTTTCAACACCCTACGGCACTAGAAGTGCCGGCCAGGCCTACAATCCCTACACAGGTGCTTCGGGAGCCACCCGCCAGGGATCGGGCGCCTATGGCCAGGCAGGTACATCTGTATACAATAACGGCCATGGAACAGCTACTCAAACAGCCCATGCCACGAATAATTATGGTCAGACGGTGGCCGGCGCACGAAATACAAATGGCGCGGCGGCTGTAGGAGCAAGCGGTCCTAATGGAAGCGGCGGTGTTGCCAAAGCTGCCAATGGGGATATGTATGCGGCAAAAGACGGAAACGTGTATAAAAATACCGGCGGGGGCTG
>Ga0206904_1051_pt1 | contig 32502 bp, 35 predicted proteins | sample Alteio_BWOrgHeat_42_FD_152981 | JGI IMG/M metagenome (GOLD analysis project Ga0206904, IMG submission 152981) | Enriched cells from forest soil in Barre Woods Harvard Forest LTER site, Petersham, Massachusetts, United States -... | ecosystem: Environmental > Terrestrial > Soil > Temperate forest >...
GGCAGATCCACATGGCACACATAAAGTTTGCCTCGACGTGGTTTTCGAATCCATGAAACGGCTCAAAAATGCGGGTGAGCCCTGGGTTAGTGATTGCTGGGTATGGTTGTACAAAGGTGCATGGCAGGAATGGGATGTGAGTGAAATTGAAATGGCCATCCCGATGAGCCCCGATCAGGTATTAAAAAAACGCTTCGGTATATTTATTCACCAGTCCCAGAAAGATATGGTTCCGTTTCAGGGATCGGACAGCCGGGAGTTCTGGCAAAGAGCCGAGGACCGGAATGGCAATACCGCTAACCTGTATGCGCAACTGGGACTAACCAAGTACGCGGCTATGGAGGCATTTAAACGCTGGCATTTCTGATTTTTATACTGAATTTTTATTGCTAAACACCCAAAGCTTTAAAGTCGCATAAAGGAAAACCCTTAGTCAAATATCTAATTGATTTATATCAATTTCTCAACAACATTACTTGGGAAAAGAAAAAGTAAAACCAGTCAGGATTTCAACTGAGCGGATCAGCAAAAAAGAGCGTTTAGGAATTCGCCCTGCCATGGCAGGCATAACCTGGCCGGCGGCATGGAAACTACCGGAGTACCGGCGAAAATTCTGGCCCGGCATCTGCATTTTTATCGGAATCCTGGTCGCTTTGCCCTTTTTTTTTGATGCTATTGAAGCCAGAAACGGGCGCTCTTTAACAGACCCGCTCCTGGAGATGATTCCACCGCATAATGTTTCGATTGCAGTTTTCTTCCTGATCTGGTCATCCTGCATTTTGCTGGTTTTCCGGATCTGGCGGGATCCTATGATGCTACTGGTGACACTATGGGCCTATAATGGCGTCACATTGCTCCGGATGTCCTGTATTGGCCTGATTTCACTGAATCCGCCAGCCGGACTCATTCCATTGGCAGATCCGATAACAAACCTGTTTTATGGAGCACATTATATCACCCACGATCTTTTCTTTTCCGGGCATACCACCACCGTTTTCCTGATATTTTTATGTCTTAAGAAGAAATCCGACCGGATCTATGCACTTTCAGCTTCTGTGCTTCTTGGCATTTTATTATTGGTTCAGCATGTACATTATACGATCGATGTATTGGCGGCTCCGGCGTTCACATATGCCGTTTTCCGCCTTACCGTAAAATTTATTAAACCGGAAAATTATTTTCAGAATCCGGTCTCAAACGGAGCCTAAAGAAATCGAAAAATGGATACCAAGCAGTAAATTTAGACGTTAAAGAAAACCGGGGTAATTAACACCCTGGGGAATAAGAATTTAAGACAAGGCTGGTTAATAGGACTTTATTCATTAATTTTGCGGATAATAAAAAATTCATAATTATTTTTAAGTTAATTTCATCCTGTCCAAATATGGGTTATAGCCAGGCAATATCCCCTGCTAAAGACTTAAATGCTACCATGATATGAAAAAATTACTATGCCCTGAATTCGTTTTAGGTGATAAGGTAACCCCGGAGCAAGCAGCCTTTTTCCATAAAAACGGGGTGATTGTTTTTCGCAATGTCCTTAAGCCTGAAACGGTTGCGTTTTTTATTCAGGAATTAAACCGGATAGAGAAGAAATTGCTGGACGAAGGAGTTGATAAAATCAACGGTGTACCGCTTAAATTCGGCAAGGATCATAATGGACAAACAATTATCCAGCGTCTCTGCTTTCTTTCTAATTATAGCTCTGCTTTCCATGAATTCCTGAAAGATCCGCGTTTGGTAGCACTTTTGGAGCTGTTGGCACCTTATGAGGGCCGGATAGCGGAAAACGAAAAAGATGGTCTGATTCTCAATCACTATGTACGCACGCCCGAAAGCAAATTCTCCCAGATGGGATGGCATACCGACAGCCCCCGTGATTTATTCTTGGGCCAGAAGATCATGCCCATGCTGAATGTTGGAATTCACCTTGACCCCTGTCCTTTTGAGGCGGGCGGACTTCGTGTACTTCCCGGAACACATACCCAGGGCGTTTTACGTTTACTATTCAAGAAAAAATACTTCATAGACAACAACCCGGATTCCCGGGAAATCGGATTCGATATCAATGCGGGCGATCTGACCGTACATGATGGCCGTATCTGGCACCGTGCACAGCAATCCCCGTATGTGGGTGAAGCCAGTCGCCGCCGTGTCATGTACGTTCCGATTATTACCGGTAAATACATGCCCAAGGACGAAAACAGTAAAACACCATTTTACCATCGTTTCGCTTCCAAGGTTCAGAACTAAGGAGATCCGCGAACTTTAAATGAACTGAACATGCCTTTTGCACTCATTACGGGAGCCAGCAAAGGAATTGGAAAGGCCATTGCCGAAACACTCGCAACACGCGGATATGATCTCCTGTTGATAGCCCGTTCCGCTGAACTGCTCGAACAAGTTTCCGCAGAAATTCATAAGGCTTCCGGCCGGAACTGTCAATGGCTGGCTGTTGATCTGTCTGGCAAACAGGCAGCGGAGACGGTTTTCAGCTGGTGTCAAAAAAATCAGTATGAAGTCTCCGTATTGGTAAACAATGCCGGATACGGGCTGAGTGGCCCGTTTGAAAAATATTCGGCTGAGGAGCATACCGAAATGCTGAACGTAAATATTATTACACTTACCAAACTGACTAGATTGTTTTTACCTGACCTGCTTAAACAGAAGGCAGGATATATTTTGAACATCGGCAGTTCAGCATCATACCAGGCTGTACCGCTGCTTTCTGCTTATGCTGCTTCAAAAGCATTTGTACTAAGCTTCAGTCGCGGTCTCTACCAGGAGCTCCGTAAAACATCTGTATCAGTCACCTGTATTTGTCCCGGTCCCACGGACACTAATTTTGTGAACCGGGCAAACGTTGGGGCGAAAGGGAAAAAAGCGGCGGAAAAATTTAATATGTCTGCCGACACAGTGGCTCATATTGCAGTAGACAGCCTTTTTCACAGACGCCCGGAAGTGATTACCGGTGGTTTGAATAAACTAAGCGCTTTTTTCGCCTGGCTGCTGCCAAAAACCATGGTGGAAGGCATCGCAAAAAAATTATACGACTGAGCTGATATCATTTCAATGCCGGTAATAAATAATTGAAATAAACGGATGTCCAAAAAATTAATTCCGATCTTCTTTTTTGTTTTTATTATATCTGCAGGCTTCTCACAAAACAGCAAATCCGGAATTCTGACAGGCGCTGAACAGACCCGAAAATATTTTCCGCTGCTACGCGGCAAACGGATTGCGGTAGTGGCAAATCCGACTTCTCAAATCGCCGGCGAACAACTGGTGGACAGCCTGCTGCATTCCGGCATTCAGGTCGTAAAAGTATTTGGACCCGAACATGGGTTTCGTGGAAATGCCAGTAACGGAACCTCGGTTTCAGACAGCTTTGATCCGGCAACCGGAATTCCGGTCATTTCTCTTTACGGCAAAAAATCAATGCCCTCCCGGCAAGACCTTCAGGATGTTGATCTGGTAGTATTCGATATTCAGGACGTCGGTGCGCGTTTCTTCACTTATATCATTACACTCCAGCGCGTAATGCAATCCTGTGCCGAATTTCATAAACCGTTGCTGATCCTGGACCGTCCAAATCCAAACGGTTATTTTGTTGACGGACCAGTGCTGGAAGATTCGTTGCGCTCCGGAGTAGGCCTTCAGCCGATTCCCATAGTATACGGCATGACCTTGGCAGAATTTGCAGGCATGATTAACGGAGAAGGCTGGTTGCCCGGAAAAGAAAAATGTGAACTGCGTATCATCAGACTTGTTAACTACACGCACAACTCTGAATATATTTTACCGGTGGCTCCTTCTCCCAACCTCAATTCAACGAGATCGGTCCTGCTCTATCCCAGTCTTTGTTTGTTTGAAGGAACAGTGATCAGCCTCGGCAGGGGTACGCAACAGCCGTTCACCCGGCTCGGCGCACCGGCGCTGTCCGGAAAATACGAATATCAGTTCACGCCGGTTTCCATCCCTGGCATGAGTGAACATCCCCTGTACCAGGATTCGGTTTGTTTTGGTCTGAATCTGGAAAACTATGATCTGGCTAACCTGCGCAGAAAAAAACAAATCAACCTGCTTTGGCTGTTTGAACTATACAACGCATACCCGGAGAAAGCCAGGTTTTTCGACGCATCCCAAAGTAAACAAATCGGAAATTTTGATAAACTGGCCGGCGTTTCTACTCTGCGCAAACAAATAATGACCGGCGTTCCTGAAAATGAAATCCGTAAAAGTTGGGAACCGGCGTTGTCTAATTTCAAAGCCAGAAGAAAAAAGTATCTGTTATACCCGTAGGCATTGAGGCCGGAACCGCGCATCTTAGCCCAAAAGCGTTTGGCGTTAAGCGTTAAGCGTTACGCCTTTCACTTTAAGCCTAAACCACCCCCTTCATCTTTTATTCTTAAATTTAGGGTACAAAAATAATTTTTATGAAAAATAAAGATCTGACCAGACGTGCGTTTTTACATACTGCCGGGAAAGCAGGTGTGGTGGCGGGATTTACCGGATCCGTTCTGAGTTCGTTTGCAAATTCGGAGGAAAACACGCATCCTCATTTTTCGGCACCGGATCCTATTCCTTATAAACAGCAACCGCTCCCCTACGCATATACGGCGCTGGAGCCGGCAATCGATGCGATGACCATGGAAATTCACTACACGAAACATGCGGCTGCATATGCAAAGAACCTGGCTGAAGCAGTAGATGCAGAAAAAGTGGATACTTCAAAAATTTCACTGGAAGATCTGCTTGGATCTATTTCGAAATATTCAACCAAGATGAGAAACAATGCGGGTGGTCACTACAACCATTCAGTTTTTTGGGAGCTGATGAATGCCCCAGGGAAATCTACTGCCGCTTCTGCTGCTCTGATTACGGTGATCAACCGGGATTTTGGCTCAATGGATGGATTAAAAACAAAATTCAACGATGCCGCTAAGAACCGCTTTGGCAGCGGATGGGCCTGGGTGATTGTGAAAAAAGATGGTAAACTGGATGTGGTTTCCACTCCGAATCAGGACAACCCGCTGATGGATATCAGTGATGCCAAGGGACAACCCCTGTTTGGTCTGGATGTTTGGGAGCACGCGTACTATCTCAAATATCAAAATAAACGGCCCGATTATATCACTGCATGGTGGTCCGTTTTAAACTGGGATTATATCAATGGCCGCTATAGTAAGTTAGTGTAAGCGGACTGGTATTTTAAAAATTGAAAAGGGCACCGATACCTACAATACTTGATTTGGAGATGTCCATTGTCTTCATATACGAAAACCTGACTTCGAGATTGTGACTTCCATGTCCGACACCGAGCCTGGCACCGATATTACCCACCGGACCAAACCCCGACATCTTATCGGAATAATCATAGCCATATGCATCGGTTGCGTAATACTGATTGGCATGATATCCGAATCCCACCCCGCCAAAAAATCCAAACTTATCTTCTGATTCCCGGCTGGACCCGGCTCCATAATTATAATCGAACATAAGCGGCACGTCGAGTACCAGCCCGATATTGTTAGCATCGGCATTCTGGCTGTTATATGACCCGGAAACACCAAAACTCATGGGAATACCAACTGAAAACGATGAACTTTCGTCTTCCATAAAACTAACCCGGGGTGAATAAATTATAGCGCCTACGGGATCTGCCTTAAAGCCGGATGTGGATTGCAGAATCACGTTTATCCCGACACCCTGCATAAAATTCTGTGAAAAGGCAACGCATGAAATGCAAACAGCCAGCAGTGAAAAAAGGAGTTTTTTCATTATTTGATTGCTTTAGGGGTATTTCACAAAAACGGACTAACCGAAATATTTATTGTTCTTTGGCTGGTAAGGATTAGTCCTTTCGGTCACTGCCGACCGCCTTCTCAATGCCCCTGTCCGGTATCAGCCAACGAATGGAGACGACGCAGAAAAGAATAGCAGAAATTAAGGTATTGACATAGGCAAACATGATGGCCAGGACATAACAGACTACTGAAAAAATTCCTTTTTGCATTACGGCGGCAAATGCTTCTGTGAGTTTCGGATTATTACGGGTGATCCGTTGAACACAGAGCTGGAGAATGGTGAAAGAAATTCCACAAACCAGTAAGAGGCAGGCATACAAAACGACGGTGTTGGTTGCATAATGATTTTCCCCCATCCATCCGGTCGCAAAGGGAATCAGCGACAACCAGAAAAGAAGGTTCATATTTGACCAGATTATGGCGGCATTCACCCGGTTGATGGAACTTATCAGGTGATGATGGTTTCCCCAGTAAATGCCAATAAAAATAAAGCTTAATAAATAGCTGGAGAAAACCGGTAATTGGTTCAGCAACGCAGGCCAGCCGGTATCATGTGGTGTCTTTATTTCCAACACCATGATCGTAATGATAATTGCAATCACTCCATCGCTGAATGCCTCTAACCGGGTTTTGCTCATAGCTGAAGCTTGTTCTTTCGGGGTAAGTTAAATAAAAGCGGGTGAACCGGAGCGCGATATGATGTGCATTTGAAATGATCTTATATTTGAAAGAAAAACATGATTGACCATGCCATGATTACCACCAGCACGAACCTGGAAGGATTTCACATCACACAGCATCTGGGTGTTGTAAGAGGCATTACCGTTCGCTCACGGAGTATTCTGGGAAATATGGCAGGCGGAATCCAGACCATTTTCGGAGGTAAAATATCTATTTATGTCAGTCTCTGCGAAAAAACCCGGGAAGAAGCATTTCAGCATATGATCCAGCACGCGGATGAATTGGGTGCCAATGCAGTCATTAATATGCGTTATGATGCCAATGAAGTAATGAATGGAGTAACCGAAGTGCTTGCGTATGGAACAGCGGTACGCGTGGAAAGAATGCGCAACGCCTGAGAATTTAATTATATCTCCTGTTCCTGAATAGCCGGATGAAACTGGGAAACTGCATCCTGGATCCATGCCGGAAGATTTTTTTCCTGAACTGTCCAGGTATTTCCTTCCAGATGCATATTCAGATAATAACGGTTGCCACGATCATCACTGACATCAACGTGGTAGACGGGTCCCACGATTCCATTACTTTTTCTGAAATTGAATTCTCTTAAGCGTCCTTCTGCTTTTATCAATTTCGAAAACTGCACATTTTTCAAGACTGCCATATCGCAAATGTAATTCTTCCTGTAGAATATTTTACGTTTAAAAACGGTTTGTTGTAAGTAAATTCACCTAGTCGAAAACCCAATCGGCTGAGTTATTAACAAATGGTTCATAAATCAGGACGCCTTCCGCTTTTGAATCAATCAGAATTTTCACACCTTTGAATAAATCTTACACATGTCCTTAAAGATGCATGATCTTAACCGCGATCAGGTAGAGAAACTGGCAATGGAATATGAAATGAAACCTGCCTTCGCCGGTCAGAATCCTTATATCGCCAGTGGTCCGCATTATGAACTACTGGCTATCCATCTCGCGCCGGGGTCCTACCAGGTGGAGTTACTGGATAAAATACAAATGGAAGAATCACTTCAGCGTACAATCAAAGCATTTGGTGAATACGCCGATGCGGCGAAATCTTAAAGAATTTAACAAAATTGAGGCATTAAGTGGTTGATTCTATTGAATCCGTAGTATTCAATTGGATTTCAGGTTTAGACTTATTCCGCCTGTTTTTTTCTTCTTCGCCCAACAGAATTCCCCAGGGTTTCATACTTTCGATCCGGTCGAATATAATTTTAAGAACGGCAATGACCGGAATTGATAAGAACATTCCGGATACCCCCCAGATCATTTCTCCGAATACCACTCCAAGCACCGTAATCAGTGGATTTATTTTAACCTTGGAACCAACAATGGCAGGCAGCAGAATATTGCTGTCAGTAAGGTGGGTTATTACCAGCGTTACTAATACCAGTAATAGTTTCGCCGTTGTAGCTGCCGTCGCAAAAGTGATCAGTAAACTGATCAGTGTGGCCGTAAAGATTCCGATATAGGGAATGATATTAAACAGTCCCGTAATAATACCCAGTAAAACGGCATATTTAATTCCCAATGCCCAGAATGCGATGCAGACCACCAGGGAAACGATACACATTTCAATAAATAAACCGGTTATGTATTTACGCAGAATATGCTGAACCTGTTCAACAATATCGTGCACTACGAGTGAGTTTTCTTCGAGGAACACGGATACCAGGAAATGCATGATCAGTCGACGATAGGTCAAAAAGAAAAAAGTATAAATAAATGTAAATATTAAAAACAGCAGCAGGGACGAAAGGGAAACAATCGTAACGCCTACAACGGCTGTTCCGGTGGCAAGTACATTACTGGTAGCCGATTTAACATAAGTAAGCTGTTTGGAAGCATTGATATGATATTTGGATGCTATCCAGTGCTGGATATCCGAAAGAGAATTGTTCAACTGCATTTTAAACTGCGGCCAGTCATCGGCCAGATTGCTCATTTGCACGCCTACGACATAAATGACCGCAGCGACCGCTGCAAGCAGGAGTAATACTGATAATATGGAAGCCAGGCCCCGACGGAAGCGGAACTTTTTTTCCATAAAGGCAGCCAGCGGTAATAACAATATCGAAAACAGGCAGGAAAATATCAGCGGACTCAGTAATTCTTTGCCTGCAATCACCAGGTAACCTATTGCGATCAGGCTTACAAGTACCGAAGCCAGTTTATGATAAAAGGGTAGCGATTTGAACTGAGGAGACATTTTGAAAGTTAAAAAATGTAAAATGGAAAACAGGCATGATTTTCGGTTATCTTAGAATTCAATTGTTGAACCTCATATCAGCGTGTTTATTGCATGAAAACAAAGAAAATACTGATCATAGCCGGCATCACGCTCACAGCCATCCTGATCATCCGGAAGGTCAAAAGTAAAAAGGCAGAAAAAAAAAGGCTGACACTGGTAGCTGAAGAAGGCTATGAAACGGCCGAAGATATCCTGTTTCCAAAAAGAAAGTTCCTGCGGCTGGGCTGATTCCTTACCGGCCAGCCGACCGTACTAGGTATTTTGGTCACATTTACGACCGTAATACACTTCCGGGCGACTCCGCGTCAACCAGTTGTTTATCAGATATTTACGCAATAAGCAGCGATTTTTCCCATAAATCAGTCTTAATGGACGGGCTGGATAAGTGAACAATTATTTCTACAGATACAAACAGACATCGGAACCCGCATTGCAATACCAGCGGGCATTTCCACCATTCCGGTAAAGAAAAAGTTCTGTTTATACTTTTTAGTATAAATGGTTTCGTAAATTTGCTATATGAAGACAGACCTGATTCAACCGAAATCCCGTGAAGCTGAAGATGAACTAAGTACGATCGAAAAAACGGTCTTCAGCGACTACAAATACGGCTTCATTACTCATATCGAAGCTGATGAAGCGCCAATGGGTCTGAATGAGGACGTAATACGGTTTATTTCTGCCAGGAAAAAAGAGCCCCAGTGGATGCTGGACTGGAGATTAAAAGCCTATCGTCACTGGCTGACGATGAAATCGCCCGAATGGGCTAATATCAGCTACCCCCCGATCGATTACCAGGAAATTATATACTACTCGGCTCCAAAACAGAAAATCAATCCCAAAAACCTCGATGAAATCGATCCGGAACTTATCCGGACTTTCGAAAAGCTCGGTATTTCTCTGGAGGAACAGAAAAGGCTAACCGGCGTAGCAGTGGATGCGGTGATAGACAGTGTGTCCATCGGAACCTCATTTAAAGGCCAGCTGGCTGAACTCGGTATCATCTTTTGCTCCATGAGTGAAGCCATTCAGGAACACCCTGAACTGATCCGGGAATACCTTGGATCCGTAGTTCCCATAACTGATAACTATTTTTCTGCCCTGAATGCAGCGGTATTCAGCGACGGTTCTTTCTGTTATATTCCAAAAGGTGTTCGCTGCCCGATGGAGCTTTCAACCTATTTCAGGATCAATGCCGGCAATACAGGTCAGTTTGAAAGAACCCTGATCGTTGCGGAAGCCGGAAGTTATGTCAGCTACCTGGAAGGCTGTACGGCCCCGATGCGCGATGAAAATCAGTTGCATGCTGCCGTAGTGGAACTGGTGGCACTGGAAAATGCCGAGATAAAATATTCAACCGTACAAAACTGGTATCCCGGCGACAAACAGGGTCGTGGTGGTGTGTATAATTTTGTTACCAAGAGAGGTATTTGCAAAGGCAACCATTCAAAAATATCCTGGACACAAGTGGAAACAGGATCTGCGATTACCTGGAAATATCCAAGCGTTATTCTGAAAGGCGATTATTCAACCGGTGAATTTTATTCCGTCGCTGTTACCAATAATTATCAGCAGGCCGATACCGGAACCAAAATGATGCACCTCGGAAAAAACACACGGAGCCGCATCGTATCTAAAGGAATCTCGGCAGGATTTAGTAATAACAGTTACCGGGGTCTGGTGCACGTGAGTAAAAATGCTTCTAATTCAAGAAATTTTTCGCAGTGTGACTCGCTGTTGCTCGGCGATAAATGCGGGGCACATACGTTTCCCTATATTGAAGTGAGAAATAATACGGCCGTTGTGGAACACGAGGCAACGACTTCGAAAATCGGTGAAGACCAGATTTTTTATTGCAATCAGCGGGGTATCGATACAGAGACGGCGGTGGCCCTGATCATTAACGGATTCGCAAAAGAGGTAATGAACCAGCTACCTATGGAATTTGCAATCGAAGCGCAGAAGCTGTTGGCGATAAGTCTGGAGGGAAGCGTAGGATAGTGTGAGAGTATGGGAGTATGGGAGTATGGGAGTATGGGAGTGACGGTCATCGGTCATCGAAAAAAAGAGTATCAAAATTACAACGAAAGAATATGTTGAAGATTCAGAATTTGCATGCAGGCATTGAAGGGAAAAAAATATTGAACGGAATTAACCTGGATATCAGGGCCGGTGAAGTACATGCCATCATGGGACCTAATGGTTCCGGTAAAAGTACACTCGCATCGGTACTGGCGGGTCGCAGCGACTATGAAGTATTGGAAGGTTCCGTGGAATTCCTCGGAAAAGACCTTCTTGAACTGTCACCCGAACACCGCGCGGCCGAAGGACTGTTTCTGGCTTTTCAGTACCCGGTGGAAATTCCGGGATTGAATACGGTAAACTTTATTAAAACAGCCGTCAACGAATTGCGCAAATATCGGGGCGAAGCACCACTGGATGCCGTTGCGTTTTTAAAGAGGATGAAGGAAAAAATGGCGCTTGTCAATATAGAACAAACACTCCTGAGCCGCTCCCTGAATGAAGGATTTTCCGGCGGTGAAAAAAAACGCAATGAAGTATTTCAGATGGCTATGCTCGAACCCCGGCTGGCTATCCTCGACGAAACAGATTCAGGACTGGATATTGACGCGATCCGGATCGTTTCCAATGGTGTAAACAAACTGCGCAACAAAGACAATGCAGTTCTGGTGGTTACACATTACCAGCGTTTGCTCGATTATATTGTACCTGATTATGTGCACGTATTGTATAATGGAAGAATTGTTAAATCCGGCCCGAAAGAACTGGCACAGGAACTGGAAGAAAGAGGATATGATTTTATTAAAAATGAAAACACGGTAGAAGCCGCCTGACAGGCGCAACCATTCTCCATAATGAATACGATCGCATATTTTAAAGAAAGATTTGACCAGCTTCAGCCGAACGATGATCACAGCGGCCTGGATAAATTAAGGGAACACGCGTTCCAGACTTTTTCCAAAATGGGCATTCCGGGATCTAAACACGAGGAATGGAAATATACCCGGATCGCCGGATTATTCAATAAGGATTTTCAACTCCCGGCCGATCCGCTCACGACATCTATTACAGCGGAAGACCTGCAGCCATTCCGTTTGCCAGGCCATCAGGAAGCAAATGAATTGGTTTTTGTAAATGGTTTTTATTCGTTCTCCCTCTCCCGGGTTCACTCCGATGGCATACAGGTTTTAGCACTGGAAGAAGCGGCAAAAAGTGAATTCAGCGAACCCGTATCAAAATGGCTGGGCGATAGCAGCCAGTACCTGAAAGATGGTATCAATGCCCTGAACACGGCTTTTGTGCATGGTGCTGTATTTATTCATGTGGCAAAAAAACAGCATATAGCACATCCCTTATATATTTATCATATCACCGACGCACGTTCGGTTAATATCCTTTCACAGCCACGAAGCCTGATGCACGTAAACGAAAACGCGCAGGTACAGGTCGTTGAAAATTATATCACGCTTGGATCAAACGAAAGTTTTACCAACCAGGTAATGGAGATCATCGTGGAAAACGATGCCAGGCTTGAATATTATAAAATTCAAAACGATGGTTTCAATACAAATCAGGTCAGTACAACCCATATCCGGCAGGTAGGAAAGAGTTTTACTCATGCCGTTACCATTTCTTTGAACGGAGGTCTTGTACGCAACAACATGAATGTGATCCTGGATGCTAAAAATTGCGAAGCACATCTCTACGGCCTTTATTTTCAAACAGGTCATAGTCATATTGATAACCATACCATCGTCGACAATATCAAACCCAATTGCCTGAGCAATGAATTATATAAAGGCATTTTAAATGATCAGGCTTCCGGTGTATTCAATGGAAAGATATTTGTCCGCCAGCTGGCTCAGAAAACAAATGCCTACCAGAGTAATAAAAATATCCTGCTTTCGGATTCCTGCAGTGTCAATACAAAACCGCAACTTGAAATTTTTGCGGATGATGTAAAATGCACCCATGGCTGCACAGTCGGAAAACTGAATGAAGAAGGGCTTTTTTATCTCCAGTCCCGCGGCATTCCGGAGAAAATTGCACGCAATTTATTGTTGTCGGCTTATGCCTCGGATATTTTGGAACAGGTAAAACCCGAACCTCTTCGTAATTATATAGAAAAACTGATCAATCATCGTTTGGAAAATGACTTATCATGAATGTCGCTCCATCCATACCGAAACAGTTGGACATTACAGCCATCCGCCGGGAGTTCCCGATTTTAAACCGCGAGGTGAAAGGAAAACCCCTGATCTATCTTGATAATGCGGCTACGGCGCAGAAACCACAGACTGTCATAGACGCACTCATACATTATTATACGCACTATAATGCCAATATTCACCGGGGCATTCACACCCTGGCCGAAGAAGCAACAGCCGCATTTGAACATACACGTGATTCCGTAAAATCATTCATCGGTGCCCGGCTGCGGGAAGAAATCATTTTTACCAAGGGCACTACGGAAAGCATCAACCTCGTGGCATATAGCTGGGGAAGAAAAAATATTCGTGCCGGTGACGAAATTATCATCAGTGCCATGGAGCACCATTCCAATATTGTTCCCTGGCAGCTTTTATGTGAGGAAAAAGAGGCTTTGCTGAAAGTGATCCCGGTTAATGACGATGGCGAATTAATTACCGGAGAATATGAAAAAATGCTGGGGCCGAAAACCAGACTGGTTTCCATCGTGCATGTTTCAAATGCACTGGGTACTGTAAACCCCGTAAAGAAAATGATTGAGCAGGCACATGCTGCCGGTGCTCTCGTGATGGTAGACGGTGCACAGTCAACTGTTCACCTGGATATTGATGTTCAGGAAATGGATTGTGATTTTTTTGCATTCTCTGCCCATAAACTCTACGGTCCCACCGGAGTCGGTGTGCTTTACGGAAAAAAGGAATTACTTGAATCCATGCCTCCTTTTCAGGGCGGCGGCGAGATGATCCGGGAAGTTAGTTTTCAGAAAACGACGTTCAACGACCTGCCTTATAAATTCGAAGCAGGTACACCCAATATCTGCGGTGTCATCGCTTTCCGGTCGGCACTGCAATTCGTTCAGACCATCGGAAAGGAAAAAATCCGCCGGCATGAGCAGGACCTTCTCGAGTATGGCCACCTTGAACTACAGAAAATTCCGGGCCTGCAGATTGTCGGAAACGCAAAAGAAAAGGTAAGTGTGATTTCCTTTATTATAGAAAAAGCCCATCCCCAGGATATCGGTATTTTACTCGATAACCGGGGTATCGCTGTGAGAACGGGTCACCACTGTGCACAACCGCTGATGGACCGGTACTGTATTCCCGGCACAACCCGGGCTTCCTTTGCGGTCTATAATACAAGGCATGAAATTGATGAACTGGTGAAAGGATTGCAGCGTGTGTCAAAATTATTATCCTGATGAACCCGGTGCTGAGTATAGCAGATACTGAAAAGGAGATTGTGGAAGAGTTTGCACTATTCGATTCCTGGGACGACAAATATGAATATATCATAGACTTGGGAAAAAAACTGGATCCGCTGGATCCCAAATATAAAACGGATGAAAACCGCGTCAGGGGCTGCCAGTCTTCGGTTTGGCTGGTGGCAGATCACCGGGATGGAAAATTGTTTTATCAGGCAGACAGCGACGCAATGATTGTAAAAGGACTGATCAGTATGCTGATACGCGTTTTATCAGGACGAACGACGGATGAAATTATAAATGCAAAACTGGATTTTATCCGCGAGATCGGGATGACCACGCACCTGGCGCAGACCCGGTCGAATGGTTTGCTGAGTATGGTGAAACAAATGAAACATTATGCCCTGGCATATAAAATAAAGGACCCTGTTCCTTCAAAAGATTAGCCAATGGAAGACTTAAAAGACAAGGTAATCGAGAAATTGCAGACGGTTTTCGACCCCGAAATTCCGGTAAGCATTTACGAACTGGGATTGATTTATGAAATAAATATCCTTCCGATCAATAATGTCCAGATCGTTATGACGCTTACAGCACCCGGTTGCCCGGCCGCTCAGTCCTTACCCGTGGAAGTGGATCAGAAAATCAGGGAAATTGAAGGTGTAAATGATGTGCATGTGGCAGTTACATGGACGCCACCCTGGGATAAGAGCCGGATGTCAGAGGTTGCCCAGGTAGAACTGGGTTGGTTGTAAAATCCGCACGCAGCCGTGCAGGCAGATAAATAGAAAGTGAGCCATATGATATTTTTTTTATGAAAATTACGGCACAGGAAGAATTTGGTTTACGGGTACTCATCCGGATCGCCCGTTGCGAAACGGCAGATGGCATGAGCATTCCACAACTCAGCAAGGCCGAAGGCCTGAGCAGTCACTATGTTGCCAAACTCACCAGAACCCTCCGCATGGCCGGCTTCATCAACAGTACTCCCGGATATAAAGGCGGTTATGTATTGGCGCGGGATTCAAAAGAAATTAAAATAAAATACGTGCTCCAGGCGCTCGGTGGCGTGCTTTACGACAAGGATTTTTGCGGTCAGCATACGGGTTCTGTTAAACTCTGTACCAACTCGGTGGATTGCTCTGCCCGTTCCCTCTGGCAGATGATCCAGTTTACTGTCGACCAGTTGCTGGATAAGATCACGCTATATGATATGGCCAATTCCGGTAAAAATGAATCCGCCCAGTTTCTCCGGCAGATCCTGGATGAAGTTCCCAAACTGGTTTAGTATTTCCTTTCGCTGATTGAAGAAAACGCTTTATTTCATTCATCAGAACCGATAATTCAATTTACCGTTCTGAACAACTCATAGTTTTTTACAAAACGCTATCTTTAATAAACGAATGTAAAAAACAGCCGATGAAAAATTCAAGACGTGCATTTATTAAGAAATCGGCACTGGCCGGCTCCGGTCTGCTGTTAGCCAAAGCCGGGTTTACCGCTTCCAGCTATAACCGGATCATGGGCTCCAACGATCGCGTCCGGGTAGGTGTTGTCGGATTTTCCGATCGCCACCGGTCTACACACATGCCCTGCTTCATGAATCATTACAAGGAACTAAATTTCGATATCGTCGCCGTTTCGGATATCTGGAGCCGGCGAAGGGAAGAAGGCGCCGCCCAGTGGAAGCAAAAAATGCAGCATGATATTGTTGCCTGCCGCAACAATGAAGAATTGTATGATAAGAAACTGGCCGACGCGGTTTTTATCAGCACGGCTGATTTTCAACATGCCCGCCACGCCATTCAGGCTGTAGAGGGCGGTTGTGATGCATACGTTGAAAAACCATTTGCAGAAACGATGGAAGACAATCGCGCGGCCCTGAAGGCCATCAAAGCCTCCAATAAAATTGTTCAGATCGGCTCACAACGAAGAAGCGGCGTCAATTATATGGCGGCAAATGAATTTATACGTTCCGGTAAATTTGGAAATATCGTAATGGTAGAACTTACCTGGAATGTAAATCAGCCGGGACGCTGGCGCAGACCCGACCTCGTTCCCCTGTTAAAGGAAGAAGATACTGACTGGAAACGATTCCTGATCAACCGGCCCGCCGTTCCATTCGACCCCCGTTACTATCTCGAATACCGTTTGTTCTGGCCATATTCTTCCGGATTACCGGGGCAGTGGATGAGCCATCAGATCGATACCGTACACTGGTTTAGCGGTCTTCAGCATCCGCGCTCGGTTACAGCAAACGGTGGGATCTATATGTGGAAAGATGGCAGAAAGAACTGGGACACCATCACAGCTGTTTTTGATTATGGTCCGGAGAACGACCCATCTACCGGGTTTCAGGTGAGCTTTCAGTCACGCATGGATAATGGCGACGAAAATCCGGCCGAAATTTATTATTCCAATGGCGGTGAAATGAATCTTAATACGAATAAAGTAACACCCACCGGCGGACTCACACAACGATTTGCAGACGCCATGCATATGCAGGCCAACCTCCTGCCTACCGTGGATTTATCAGATGCCGAAAAAGTAGTTACATCTGCCAATACCGGTGGCGACACACTAACGTCGGCACATATACGCAACTGGATGGAATGCGTACGCAGCCGCAAACAACCCAATGCTCCCGTGGAAGCGGGCTATAGTCATTCTATAGCTAATATCATGACGAACGCGGCGGTTCACACGGGCGCTAAGGCCAGTTTTGATGAAAAAACACAAAACGTGATGGCCGGGGGTAAAATATTCGAATATTAAATAAACGGTTCAATATAAATGTTCTCCGGAAAATGGCTATTCCTGATCCTGTTAATGCCGGTACCGGCTGCAGCGCAGCTCATGGAAGACGTGAATTTAATAAAGGCAAAAAACGAAAACCGGGTGAGTGTTTATATCGGCGGCTCTCTTTTCACGGAGTTTTTATATCCCGACAGTCTCGAAAAGCCGGTGCTGTTTCCAATCTATGATGCGGCAAATATTCCTGTTACCCGTGGATTTCCATTGGCTCCCCGACCGGGCGAACCCACCGACCATCCCCATCACCTGGGTCTTTGGTTTACCTATGAAAATGTAAATGGTCTGGATTTCTGGAATAATTCCTACGCGATCCCGGTGGAAAAAAAATCACTCTACGGATGGATTAAAACAGACAGCATCCTGGAGATTTCCAATGGAAAAACAGGAATACTGCACTATCATGCCAATTGGGTGAATCAGGCAAAAAAACTGCTGATCGAAGAAAGTACCCGCTTTGAATTCAGCGGAACCGATGAAAGGAGAATAATCGACCGCATCACCGACCTGACAGCAATGGAAGATATTTTATTCGCGGACGCAAAAGATGGCATGCTGGGTTTACGATTAGCGCATGAATTACAAATTCCCGGTAACACAGATCATCAGTTCACAGATGATAAAGGAAATATCACACTTGTAAAAAAAGATACAACTGCCAGTGGAAATTATCTGACCAGTGAAGGAAAACAAGGTGATTCCGCCTGGAGCACGCGGGGGATCTGGTGCAAGGTCTTTGGCCGGATTGGAAAAGATTCTGTGAGTATTACTATTTTCGACCACCCGGGAAATCCGGGCTACCCGACTTTCTGGCACGCGCGGGGCTATGGATTATTCGCCGCTAATCCGTTGGGGAAAAAAATATTCACTAATGGAAAATCATCACTCAATCTGACGCTCAAAAAAGGAGATACGATTCGTTTCCGGTATCACGTGCTGATTCAAAATGGAATGTCGACGATCTCATCGTCCGAGCTGAATCAGATAGCAAATAAATATGCGCATATAAAATGAGGAAATGACTCTACAACCTTCCACGAAGATTGCAGAGTCATTCCATAAGCGCACAAATTAATTTGTTACAGACACTTTAAAATGCAAATCCTGCATAGATAGAAAGTCCGTTATTTTTTGCGCTTCCCAAAGCATCGCCTGACACACTACCAGATTTTCCAATTTCGGTCAGACCATAATTATAACGCGCACCCAGCGTGAAATTTTCAATATCAAAAGCGAATCCACCCGCCAGTCCAAAATCCCAGCGATTGAAATTATTGGCATTAAGGTCCGTAATTCCACTAATGGTTCCATTGTCATTTACATCTTTGATAGTGGCATCGGTCAGATAGGCACCGTATGGACCTGCATGAATACTGAAATTTTTATTCAGATTAACTACCGCCAGCAGGGGCAGTTCCACATAACCCAGATTGAACCGGTATTCTCCGCTTCCTTCGAAGAAATTGTTATAGTCTGTCTTGGATCCCTTCAGACTATATAAAAGTTCAGGCTGAATGGAAAATCCCGGGGTAACCGGAATTTTGGAAAAAATACCCACATTAAACCCGGCTTTCAGATGATTATCTGAAAAATTATCCGAACTGAGATTGGTCAGATTAAGACCGCCCTTGATCCCGAATTTAGGGCTCAGGTTGGTTTCAGCAGAAGTCTGCTGTTGCTGGGCATTTACTGTGGAAAAAATTACCAGAAAGGATGCCAGCAGAAGCATGGCGATTTTGTGCGACATAGATTTGTTTGTTTTCATAACAGATGATTTGTTCAGCCACAGATTATTCAATTACTGTGCCCGGACCAACTGTAGAAAACGCACTATTTGCCGGAAGCCGGTGTCAGCCCGTTATGTGGATCTTTTAAAAGAAAAAGGGAATCACTTAATACATGTTCTGCTTTCGTGCATTCGTCGGTATATATTATACGGGTGTACATATTTATCCGGGTCAGGTCGGTGGTAGTGAGCCCAAAAGTCGCCGATTGCATATTTGAATATATAGTATCATTGATCAGTTTATAATTCACGGGCAAACTATTGTTGATTTTTATATTCAACTGCTGGTACAACTTCTTTGGCCTGAAAAAATAGACCTGCACATAAGCCGAATCATCTCCCAGTTCATTAATGATCCGGTCCACCATCGGACTGCCCTTGGTGCTGATTAGATAACCCTGATCATCATACGCTTCTGTGTAAACGGCCACGCGGTTCTGATAAAATGTATATGATTTCAAAAGCTGGTTTGGATAAAAAAGGTAAGCACCGCCTTTTAAACTATCCCAGCCTTCGTCATAGATCGCGGTGATTTTATTACCCGAATCTTTCACGGTAATGAATTTAGCCGGGGACCATTTTAGAATATCGGAGGCCTCAATAAGGCAGGGAGGTCCCTTTGATTTGCAGGAAGGCAGGATAAATAGCAGCAATAGGGTTGCCCATTTCATGTTGTGTCATTTTAAATATAGCTGGCAATCAACTAACCCTTCCTCACCCATTTAAATTAAGAATATTTCCCGACTTATGCCATCAATTCCGGGATTTTATCAGATTTAAATTATTCCGTGCATTTGTAAAATTCCGGGCGACCGCAAACAGTCTCAAATAAGCTGTATATTTCATGCCTGTATCCGGATTTATCCTATGATCCCGTGCAATTTTAATACTAAATGAAAGTAAATTTTAACCGGCTGGTTGTTCTGATATTCTGTATTTATTCTTTTTATCCGGTATTGGCCCAGGATAAGAAAGCCGGGATGCGCGACTCTGCGATAACGACGCTGAATGCAAAAGATTCCCTTTTTTTAAAAGATAGCTCCCTCATTAAAAAGGATACCATTAAAAAAGCACCTCCCGCCAGTGCGGACAGTTCGGCCCCGACCCCCTCGCATCTGGAACTTAATGTGACCTGGGAATCCAACGACGTGAACAACGGTCGAAAAGACTCCTCCGTGATACCGCTGATAACGCCCAAGATCAGTTATATTTTTAAAAGCGGATTTGAAATCGATTTAAGTGTGGGATACAATACCCATGAGGCTTCTCCGCAGGTAAATCAGTACACGCTGGATGGCTCGTACAGTTACAATCCCGGAAACTACAGCGGGTCCGTTACATTGTCAGGATTCATATACAGTAAAAACAGTGGCAGCACCACAGCCGAGCAAAAAGGAAGTGTGGAATCCGATAATAGTTATGATTTTAATTTTATACAACCCGGCCTGAATCTGACCTGGACCTTTGGCACGACACTATCGGACTTTCAGGCGTCTTTTTCATTACAGCATCAATACAGCATCGGCAATCTCAGCATTACCCCGACAGCTACCATGAATGCAGCGACCCAGAATTCCTATAATGCCTATTACATGAACCGGCGCTTCTCCATTCCGAGAAATGATGGCAAGCCGCCGCTGCCTGCCAATGTAACTCTTTCAGGACAGGTACTGAATGCCAGCGAATTTCAGATACTGGATTATGAACTGAGTTCTCCGGTAAGTTATTCAGCCGGAAACTGGACGTTCAGCTTTACGCCGACCTACGCCATGCCGGTCAATCCGGCCGATATATTGTTGAAGGTTCAGGTAGACAACAATACGCATTCCTTTACATATAAAGAGAAGCTCCCCAATACATTTTATGTGCAGTTAGGCGTTACATACGACTTCTTATAATTCCGGTTATATGGCTATTGTGTTGCCGGCAATCGCTCCGCCAGATACAGATAATTAGGCTGCAGGTGGTGCGCGAATGCATTCGTCTGACTATCGGGGAATAATTTATAATAATCCTCATCGGCAAGTAGTACAATGGTGTTCCCTACCCGCACATAGTCCATACTGTTATAATATTGCGGCGGAATAAATCCCGGAAGAAATTTTTTTACATATTTTTCCAGGAAATTACCCAGGCATTGCTGAAACCGGTATTCCGCATTCCGGGTGGGTTTGTCCAGCTGATTATAAAAATGTTTTAGTACCAGGTTTTTGGGAAAGGATTGCTTGTCGAATACTTTCTTTGCATTCACAAACGGGTTTGTATTATTAAAGTCATCGACCGTTTGAATGGTGAACATCGCTTCCGGCACCCAGTCGGCCGAATTCACTACATTATATGCCCACCCATACTGGGTCATGGCTTCATAATCATATGCGTAATACAGGTTACCTGGTTTCGGACCTGCCATGCAATAGGTTTTGAAACGGATATCGGGAGCCAGTCTGTTCTGCTTTTGCAAACTATATAACCAGGATGTTACCAGGAAAGATAGGGCACCGCCCTGGCTATGTCCGGTTATGATAAATTCTCTGGTACCTGATTTATAAAGCGAATCTATTTTAGGAAGGATATCGCGGCTCAGATAGGCAGTACATACCAGCCAGCCGATATGTATGGCGGCACGCGGATTGGATGCCAGTGCATATTTAAAATCAAATGAATCGGACAAATGAAGCTCTCCTTTTGCCGGCACCATGGCCGCATAAAAATTTGCCAGCCAGCTTTCTGCTTTGGAAGTAGTGCCCCTTATGCTGATAACGGCAATGCCATTATCGTTTGTCCACAGATCCCAGCAGTTATCGAGCCCCATCACAGGGGAGCGGTAGAGCTTTTTATATTCTTGTGGATCCGGTATTTTACGCTGATAGGCACTGTCTCCGAATTTCGCGCCGATCTTCAGCATTTCAATACATTCTGATTTGTCGAATCCGGGTTTAAGATGCTGCCCCGATAAACTGAAAATAATAAAATGGCAGATTGTAAAAACGGAAAAAAGTTTTTTATTCATTTTTGCATTTTTTGGATCAAAAACTCAAAAACATTCGTTGATTTTAAGAAGGCCTTGCGTTAAGCGTTGCGCGTTGCGCGTTGAGCTTAAAACGCTTCCCGGATATTAAAGTAGATCCCCGCAAAACCCGCACCTATACCGTAGTCCACGGCGATATTCGTCCGGTCCTTTTTATTCATCTTGATCCGGAGTCCGAATCCATAGCCGGGTGCAATGCTTGAAAAAACGGACTGGCCTGTATTTGGATTACTGGCGGTTGTACCATTGACAAATACCACACCTCCGAACAATCCGTCCTTCGAAAGTCTGAACCGGAATTCGGATTCTCCATATTCCATATTATTTCCCCGGAACCGACCCTGTATATATCCCCTTCCCGATCGGTTATACGTATCCCAGGTAATAGCGGGAAGCGCGAGATAGGGCAACTGACCGGAAGTAACATTCACACCCCAAAACCAAAAAGCGATCAGATTTCTCGGTATATTTTTACTGACGCCGATATAGGTACGATACTCATAGTAAAGCATAGTACTTTTCTGCGAGCTTCCGAAGGCAACGGGGTTCACACGAAAGCTCAGGTTGAGATAATTCCCGGAATAAGCATTCACCGGGTTGTCCCGACTGTCGTGCATGATCTGAAATGATAATCCGTTTGCCGAATAATGAGCGGTATCAAATCCATATTTTTTAGAATAAAAATAGTGAGAGGTTAAATTTGTCGGCGAGTCCAGCCTCAGGGATTCATCGTCAATCTTAAAATCATCATCGATCATAATACCCATACCGGCGTACCAGTGATTGGCAATCTTCCGTAAAAAGGTTTCGTAAAGCCGTATATAATTAAATTTCATGGGCTGTTCGGTTATACTCTTCGTTGTTGTACTCAGGCCATTGAAACTGAAAGCATACGACTGCCCCTGGAGCCCGTAAATGCCCAGGCCATACGTGGGTTGCGTGAAAAATAGTAAGCGGTTATCACCTGATACATACCATTTATTTTTCGACGTATAAATGTCAAAACGGAGATTTAAAAGGATTTGATTCTTTGTTGTAAACGAAACATTAATGAGTGCCGTTGAAAGCCTGGTATTTTTCGGATTGCCGACAAATTCCGTTGCGCTGATGGCGCCGCCCAACACAAATCCATTTGCAGGACTATAACCGATAATCGGTAACAGGGATAGATTTTTTACCTTCTCCTGGGGTGTATCGACGATTTTCTTTTCCGGTTTTTTTGTCCATTTCCGGAGAACATCAAAGATGTCGACCTCCTTCGCAAGCTGAGCAGAATCCGGGGCTGCAGATTCATCCTGACTATATCCCGGGATTTGAATCAATAAAAATATAAATAAACCGAAGCCGGCCAGGAATACGGACTTAAATCTTTTTACAGGAGTATGAATAATTTTTTTATATATCAATGCGGTTATGTATAATAAATTTTATTCGGGGAATTCTCAAAATAGTCATTAAAAATTAAACCCGATACGGATTTGCGGGCCATATTCATCCATATCATAAACGAAACGATCGCTGCCTGATTTGTCATTATTGTAATCCATAGAAATGATCCGGTATCCTATCCCCAGTTGCAAAAGCCTGCTGGCACGAAAAGCGACATCCGGTTGCAGTTGCCATGCAAACTGTGAGCCTACGCCAAAGCCGCCGATATCCGCCCGCAGTGATAACAACCATTTATTATTTATCCAGGTTCTTAAACGTGTTACGATCAACGGATCGACCCAGGTATTTGTTTCTTGACCAGTCCGGCTCGAAGCGCCACCACCGGGTGCGGCTACATTAATATTCAATCCGGCCTGTATGCTGTTTATCCGGGCACCTATGCCCGCTTCCAGCCAGGGATTCAGCCTGCGAAGTCCTTCCAGCTCCCACCAGAATTGTTTTAGGTTGGCTTCACCACTGATGATACCATTTTTACTGGACGCAGCTTCCGAAAGAGAAGCATAAAACAAATCAGAAGTGAAAGCATACCGATCATTATGTACTTCGGCATATAGCATTCCGCCGATTTTCAGATAACTAAACACTTTGCTCGCGGGTATGCAAATAAACGAATTGGGAAGATTGCCAATTCCGGTTGTGCCGCTCATGCTGGTAAACATGATATAAGGCTCTAAAAAAAACTGGTATTTTTTACTCGAATCAGGTGCCTGTGCATGCCCCCGTATCGACACCATCAACAAACTGAGGATTGTTACCAATGCAAAGCCGGGTTTCATCCACTTGTACAAACTCATTTTGATCGTATTTATATTATGACGGAATCTTATGGCTGTTTGTCGATCAGGTCCCAGAGCCGGGAGAGATCGGGATTCAGGATGATGTCGGTTCGCCGGTTTTTTGCACGCCCTTCTGCTGTTTCGTTTTCGGCAATCGGTGCATATTTTCCTCTCCCCGCAGAAGTCACCCGGTCCATGCTAACCTGGTATTCATCCCTTAAAACCCGAACTACTGTATTGGCCCGCTCAGTACTCAGTGACCAGTTGTCAGTGAAACCCTTTGTGACTTTTACCGAATCTGTATTCCCGATTACATAAATTTTCAGGTTCGGATTATCATTCAGTACCCGGGCAACAACGCCCAGCGCTTCCTGTCCGTTTTTTCCAAGTTTTGCACTTCCGGGTTTGAATAACAATTCGTCCTGCATGGAAATATAAACCAACCCGTATTTATAGGTAACTTCTACTCCGGCATTGGCAAATTGAATTAGCGCCTCTTCGGCTTTCCGGCGAATTTCTTTCATGGATGTTCCGTTGGCAGCCAGGGCCTGGTTAAATTCTTCCATTCTCGCGGCGACCGCTTCCTTGGCTCTTTTGCAATCAGAAGCTTCCTGTATAGCTACCATATTCTGATTTTGCAGTTGGGCAATCTGCGCGGCGCTGGCATTCATCGAACTGTTTAATCCAGTCAGCTGACCGTTGAGCTGGTTAACCTGGCCATTTAATTGGGTTACCACATTGCTCAGACTATCCGATTTTGCCTGGCATTTTACCAGGTCCTTACTCGGTCCGCAGGACGTAATAAAAAGAGTCAGGATACAAATAAAGCCGTTCGTCAGTGTTCGCATATACAAATGGATTTATATACTAATATCGGGATGGATTATTGTGATAAGTTTCTATTTGGGGAAGATCAGTGTAAGCTGTGCCCTCCAGCCAAAATCGGCCTTGTTCGGACCGGATATCGGGATCTGTGGACCGAGCGCCAGCTGTATGATCTGCTTTCCAAATTTGGTGATTCCGGTAAAAGGGACCGCAATCGTGGAAACATTCGTCTTCGATTCCCAATCCTGAGTGATGGATCCCACCAAACCAATTCCTGCACCGCTTTTCCAGTTATATATAAAAAAAGGCTGCACGAACATCTGGCTCACATTTGACCGGTCACCCTCTCCCGCCACCGACCATATCTGGTTAATCAGTGCGCCATACGTGAACCCATTCGCCTGTTTAAGTGCAACGGCTGTCGGTCCTATGCCAAACTTTCCCGTACCCAGGTATGAGTTGGTTGCGATGGGTACCAGGAATGCGGGTCCGACACCCCAGGTCAGCCCGTTCTTAGTATGCGAGGGTGAAAGGAAAGCGCTCACGGTGGCATCTCCCAAACCAGATTGGGAAGTATTCTCACCCGAAACGTTGTACTGGGAGATGATGGGTATGATATATCGCGTGATTAAATTTAAATTTTCATTTATTTTAAAGGGTATTACCGGTTGAAAATACAGCACATTCTGCGTTCCTTTCAGCTCGCCAAGTCCATAAAACGTATTATTCTGAAAGGGCACGCTGATGAGACTAGCAATCGGATTGGCCAGCTTTTTCGCCAGCTCGGCGGCTTCGTTCGCAGCCTCAGGCGGCTTCGGTTTTTCGGATTGCTGGGCATGCAGGAAACAGGGCATCATAAAAAAAATAATAAATGCGGTGGGGCCTGTTATTTTTTTTAAAAAAACCATTAAAACAATCTTTTATATATCATTCAAATTTACCCTACTGGTAACGGGGAATCTAATTAATGTGCATTTAACAGTAAAACCGGGCGGGGACCTTCAGCCATACACATCCTTTACGGTAGTGATTCCCGTTGCTAATCCGGCCTATTGAAATAAAGTGCATCTTGCAAATAAAAGGGGCATGCAGTTTTCAAAACCCGCGGGTTTGATCCTTAATTTTATCTGGACGATACTACTGTCCGCGAATATCGTCAGGGCGCAGGCGGGATTTAAAATCTTCCTCGTAGGAGATGCCGGCGATCATGAAGATGCCGGTGAAACACTCACCAATCTTCAGAAGGAGCTGAATAAAAATCCAAGTAGCGCGGTCGTATTCCTGGGTGATAACAGCTACAAAGATATTCTCGGCGGCATCATTCCGTTTGGTTTCAAAGGATTTGATTCCTCCGCCAATACAATGAACAAGATAAGATCCCAGCTCGCGCTGCTTGAAAATTACAGGGGCTTCGCCTATTTCATTCCTGGCAATCACGATTGGTGGAATCGTTCAACCTATGAAAAAGGGAAAAACAAACTGGCTATGGAAGAATCCTTCATCGAACAAAATCTGAAAACAAATACAGCCATCGCCAACCCCGGAAATAATTTTTTACCACGGCATGGAGACTATGGACCCGATTACGTGGAGCTTAACGATAAAACCCTGCGCCTGATCTTTCTGGATACATACCGGATCGTTCAGACAGGTATTAAAAAAAGTAAAATTCCGGAAGAAGAAAATTCATTTTACAAAAGGCTGGACAGCGTTATCCGCGCAGGCTACGAACTGAAAGAAAAAATAATCGTAGTGGCGCATCACCCCGTTTATGCAGCAGGTCCTTATACCCGCCGGTTGAAACATCCATACCTGTTCGCACGGATCAAAGCGTCCATGAGTCAATTTCCCTCCTATCAGCAGATGTCCTCCCGGATTAACGAAATATTGCGTTCCTATCCCGGCATATATTATGCCAGCGGGCATGTACATGCGCTGCAATATTTTTATACAAAAGATAATATTCATTATATCATCAGCGGAGCCGGAAGCAAAGAGAATAAGTTGAATGCCAGGGAAATTCAAAAATATAATACAGAAGAAGAGAAAAATGAATACCTGCTATGGAACTCCGGGGGATTTTTCGAAGTAGATTTCAACAAAGAATCGACGGAAACCTATTTGTACTACAACGAAGCGTCAATAAAATGTAAAATAGATTGAACAGGATTCACAATGCTTCTATAACTATTGAAATATATCCTGACGGCCTGTATCGGCATTCTTGATAACCATGGATAATTCATTTTCCAGTTCCTTTACGATCTCGCGGTATTCATCCAGCGCATGTTGTTTTTCGATGATCTCCTCTTCGAATTCATGAATCATCCGGGAACAAAGAAATAGATCGGAACAGAGGGATTTAAAATCTGAATCGCTGCGGTACAAATCTTCTATAGTGGTTTTCTGGGAAGGAAACCTCGTCTTTACCAAACCGAGTTCTGTTTGCAAAGTGTTCATAATATTATAATATCCTGAATTAAATCAAACTGACCATAATTCATTGCTATTACACCTATTCTCCCTAATTTTATCTAACACTGCTATAATCCGCCCCCAGGTTTACTAAGGTACTCTATTGCAAATGCAATTTTGCTGTCAGTCAGCATTTAACTGTAAAACCTTATCCGATGAGTACCGAAAATGTATTCAGTTCAAGTGAATTGTTGTCCGAATCACAGATCCAGGAACAACTTCAGAAGATTTTTCTATGTCCGGTATTCGCTGTATCAGACATCCTTCGTCGCTTTCTGACCCATATCGTTCAGGAAACACTGGCGGGCCGTTCCAATACAATCAAGGAGTATACCATCGCCGTAAACGTGTTAAATAAGCCGGTGAGCTTTAAGCCCCAGCACGATGCGATTGTTCGAATTCATGCCGGCAGGCTCCGGCGGGCGTTGAATTATTATTATAAAGAATCCGGGGCAGGCGATCCGGTTGAAATCAGCGTTCCAAAGGGAAGTTATGTCCCCGTTTTTGCGAGTAGTGTTAACCGGGAAATAAAATCTGCAATACCGGAAGTTCTCCCAGGCACTCCGTCATTATTTGAAACGGTCAAGATTGCCATTATGCCGTTTAAAACGCTGGATCCAGACCTTTCCAGGATGGCATTTGCAGACAGTCTGGGTCAGCAGTTGAGTGCGGAGGTCAGCCGCTTTGCTGATTTTTCAGTCGTTTCTTATTATACGACGCAGCAACTTGTTACCAAAAACAGGGAAATTCAGGAACTCGCTACCCATTTCGGAGCCCAGTACGTAATTACAGGAACGGTTCAGTTTGAGTCCCGCAGGGTGCGGGTATCCGTACAGCTGACGGACGCCGGCAGTGGTGTACAAATATGGACTGAAATGTACCATCGGTCCTATAGTTCAGCCGGTTATTTTGAAGTGGCCGACGATATTGTAACCCATATCATTGGCGTCCTGGGAGATTATTATGGATTAATTGTGCAGCAGATTGCAAGGGGAATAGCCAGGAATAAATCCGGTAAACCCTATGCTACCATGCTTAGCAGTTATCATGATTTTTATAACTCTTTTAGTGAAGACAGTTATAGAAAAACCTATAAGGCGATGGAACTCGAGGTGGAACAGAATCCCCAAAACGAAATTGCCTGGGCCTTTTATGGGGAACTTTCCCTGGTAGCATTCCTGTTCAATTACAAAACGAAGGAGAATCCGCTGATACAGGGACTGAAATGTGCACGCATAGCCCTGAAAATAAATCCGCAGAGCCAGCATGCCCATATCACGATGGGGATGGCTTATATTTTTCTAAATAATAAAAAGGCAAGTCTTGAAGCGCTGAACCACGCGCTGATTCTTAATCCAAGTGCTTTTGGATTTATGGGAATTATCGGCTGTTTAATGATAAGTGTCGGAGAATATGACCGCGGCATTGATCTTATAGAGAAATCTGTTGAATGGAACAAATCCTATCCGCCATTCTTTAATCTTTTTATCAGCCTCTATCATTTCAAACAAAAGGAATATATGGAAGCCTATATCCAGGCCGAAAAAATCGACATGCCGGATATGGTGCTCAACAATATATTGAAAGCCTCCACCCTCACAAAACTTGGCCGGATCAAGGAAGCAGACGCATTAATAAAGACTATTAAAGGTTATTCGTCAAATAAGACCTGGATCTCCAGAGAATATCTCCAACGTTTTTTCCTCGACCGGGACCTTGTTGAACAGTTAAATAAGGGATTGAAATCTGCCAACCTTTCCATTTTATCAGTTGCCTGAATGAGCCGCTGCGTTAAACTTGGTTTATCGGTTAAATGGCCCGGCGGGATCATATTAATAAAAGATTAAATTACCTTACACACCGACCAGCCGATCCTTTATAAAAAACTGCTTTTCAATGAAACTAACTCTTCCTGACTGCTTCGTGAATTCGTTCGGTCATCAAAGGATAAACAGAGCTATCCTTCTCTTCTGCCTGCTGGCAAATGGCCTGGCTGTATTCAGCCAGAAGAAAGACACGGATACTTTCAATATCTATAAAGCAAGTTTTGTATTACCGCAACCCCTGCCGGGCGGACATTATTCCTCCAGTATATCGGTATTATATGTAGTAACGCCGAAGGACTGGACACTGGATAATATCACGGCGCCGATGTTTTCCTATCAGGCTAAGTATACGCTTCCCAAAGGATTTAACCTGCAGGCCGGGCTCTCAAGCCTGATCATATCCAACCGGATCTATCTTGGACCCTATTGGAATTATAAGATCAATGATAATTTTATCGGTCTTGGCTGGAATGTAGCCTGGAATTACGGAAGACTGAATCAGTTTGGATTTGCAACCACGTTAACCGGCTGGGAACAACAGCCTTCCATTGCGTTCGGCCATGCATTTGCGAGAACAGCCGTCACTTTTCGGGCCGATCTATACTGGACCAATGTGTTGTATCTGACGGAAGGAAAAAGTACGCTTACAGTATCAAACCCTTTTATAAACGGGTACAGCTTCTATGCAGCTTTCGATCAGAAATTATATAAAAACCGGGCGTTAACTCTGGCGCTCAAAATGGATTATGTACAATACCATATCATTGCCTGGCCGGCATTTCCCGTCAATGGGAAAAGATATTGGATGCCTGAATTTCAGGTGGGTTTAAATTTATAATTGAAACTTATAATAATATGAGCTTTCGAAATTCATTGAAATATTTAGCCATACTTCTGATTTTCTTTGCCTGTTCAAAGAATCAGACCGTGCTTCAGCCGGTTATCAATATCGGTGACGTAAATTTTATTCCCTATACCCCCATGAAAAAAATGGAGGCCATTTATACCCTGAGTTCGGGGAGCGATGCACTGGGTACCAACTTTGTTTGTAAGGTTTCCAAATACCGGGTGTCTTTCTTTGGCAATAAGGATGGGATTTTTATGATCCTGAAATATGGCCTGGATCCGACGGATGGTTCTCTGAAATTCTCCGGTTTCTGGAGATATTCACAGGTGTCCACTCAGGGCCTGGTAAATTTCAGCCTTCCAAAAGATCAGGCAACAGCTTTCCTCAATACCGGAGATATCAGCAATCTCACACTGAATGGCAATGTTTTTAACAGTCACGGTGAAGGCACTCCGCTCAGTCTGACATTCTCAAAACATTTCTCAGCCTATGCCGCTAATACCCCGTTCGAAATCTATTCCCATCACGGAGTTCAGACCGTTTCCAACCCGCCCTTTGCGGAGAATTCAATCGGCGGTGTTCTGAATGATGAAGATTATGGAGTGAACGGGCTTGAATTTGATGTACAGCTTACGCGGGACAATGTTCCCATCATGATGCACGACGGGAATATAGATATAAGGCTCACGCAGAAAAGCCCGTTATCCGGTCAGTTAAACCAGTATTCGTTCAACTTCCTCGAAGATTATATTCTTTTGGTTGACGGACAAAAAATTCCTTCCCTGGATCAATGCCTCACCGATTTCATCGATTCCACCACCATGCGTTATTTCTGGATGGACATTAAAGGTGATGAGGGTATATTCCAGGCCCTTCAACCGGTTGTACTGAAGGCACAGGCACATGCCAAGGACGTCGGCCGCGACGTGGTGATTTATGCCGATATGCCGTCGAATGAAGTAATCAGTGAATTTCAGTCTTATCCGGCATACCGGGCCGATACGAGTCTGAAAACCATGTGTGAGCTTACCCTTCAGGATGTGATTGACAATGGCTGTACCCGCTGGGGGCCGCGGTATTCCAGGGGCTTGTTGCTAAGTGATGTTCAACAGGCGCATTCCCAGGGAATCAAAGTAATCAGCTGGACTTTAAATGACAAAGGACTCATCGCGAATTACATTCAAAACGGCCAATTCGATGGTTTCATCTCCGATTATCCGTGTTATGTAGTGTATGATTTTTATACGATGAAATAAAAAACAAAAATAATTTCTGCCCTTAATACCATATTATGCGAATTCAGAAAATTATAGTTGCCATTTCCTTTTGCTTCATTTCCTTTGCGGCCCTGGCTCAGGTCGACACTGTCGTTGTCTCCGACAAATACCGCAAATTCGCTGTCTATGCCGGTGTGGGTCCGAGTTATTTTATCAATAACCTGGTAAAGTCAAAAGATGATGTCAATTCATTTAATTACGCGTTCTCGGCCCGCTTCATGTGGGAACCGCAACATTCTTTTTTAAGTCTTGGAATTGAAACAGGTTATTACCGGTTATACACGGTGAACAGCAATAACCCGAAGGGATATGTGGTAAATTCGGCCATTCCCATTCAGTTCGATGTATCCATGAAATTTTCGAAGGAGTTTTATGCTACCTGGTCCATGGGCCAGTCTGATCTGATCAGCAAAGTGAGTAAAACCGACAGCGCTTATAACTTCAATTCCAACACCTGGTCCCTGTCTGATTTTTCGGCCACCATCGGATATCGTTTTATTCAGAAATCCCGGATCTCTTATGCCGCTGAATTAAAAGGATATTATTCATCCAGCTATGCAAATGCTACTATAGCATTGTTATTTATAGTTGGCTACCGCTTCTAAATCCACTCCCATACTCCCATACTCCCATACTTAAAAAAAAGGGAGCAAAGCTCCCTTTTTTTAGTGGTTATTTAGTAGCAGCACCCGGTGGAAAGCTGGCCATTATTTTTTGCACGGCTGTGTTAATCGCTTGTTCAGGGTTGTTGGACGGAGCATCAATGTTCTGGTTTCCGATACCCTCCCAGATTAATTTTTGAGTAGAAGCGTTGGCGACTTCAATAATTAAGGATCCGGCAGTATAATTCTGAACATTTACTGTTGTCGACATATTTCCACCACCCCAGGCATAAGGACGGTAACCACCTCCGTATCCATAAGAATTGGCAACAATCTCCTTTTCATTTTTCATAATACTGGTAATGTTCACTAACATATCCGGTGTTTCGGAAGCTGTAAATCCCTTGGCAAGCATTTGTGCGTTCACCGCGTTGATAACCCGTGTCTGGTTAAACTGACTGAGCGCCTGGTATTGTTGTTCAAGCTTAATAATCTTAAATGTATGAAACTGGCTGAAATTCGCTGTATGATCGTAATCATTAGTAACCGTTAGCGACGGTCCGCAGGAGGTTAATAAAACCAGGGACGATAAAAAGGCAGCTGA
>Ga0206904_1052_pt1 | contig 32300 bp, 33 predicted proteins | sample Alteio_BWOrgHeat_42_FD_152981 | JGI IMG/M metagenome (GOLD analysis project Ga0206904, IMG submission 152981) | Enriched cells from forest soil in Barre Woods Harvard Forest LTER site, Petersham, Massachusetts, United States -... | ecosystem: Environmental > Terrestrial > Soil > Temperate forest >...
TGTATTTGCAATACTTAAAGCTTACCAGACTTAACACAAACATCATTTTGTTTTTATGGCCCTATTAGCTATCTTGCCATCCCTAATTTAATTAATACAATGAAATTGAAGCCATCTGATATCAGTACAGTTATTATTGTAAATAAAAATAAAGAAGGCACCCACACTTTACAGGTAAAAACAAAACATATCAGCAGGTTTAAACAGTATATATACGGTGTGCTGGCTGTTATTGTAACACTTTCAGGAACTATTATCTACCTGAGATCCCAAAACCAGCAGCAGGAAGAAGAAAAAAAGCAACTGATGGCACAACTGTCAAAGCTTAAAGGCGAGGTTCCGCCACCTGCCATTCAGGATCTAAAAAAACGCGGCTTAAAAGGTTTTTCTACAAATGCAGTTGGCGGCAACGGCAATGCAGAAGCTGCTAAACTTACCGACGAAGAAACTTACTCTTTATATGACGAATACCTGAGCCGCCTGGTTCATACCGTAGCTTTTACCCCAATGGGTTATCCGCGCATTAGTTCACTAACTTCATATTTTGGTTACAGGAGTGATCCTTTTAATACGGCAAGCGCCGAATTTCACCCTGGAATTGATTTTAAGGGAAATCGTGGCGACGAAGCCAAATGCACAGCCAACGGAAAGGTTGTTTTTGCAGGAAGATATGGCGGCTACGGTAACTGTGTGCGCATAGCACACGCTAATAATTTTGAAACTTTATACGGGCACTTGTCTCGTATTACTGTAAAGGTTGGTGAACAGGTTACAGTGGGAGAAAAGATAGGAGAGGTGGGCTCAACCGGGCATTCAACCGGAAACCATTTGCATTATGAGGTGCGCAAAAATGGCAAAGCAATAAACCCTATCAAATTTCTTACACTGAATAACTAATAACCGAACAGATAATGGCATTATTTTCAAAAAAGGATAAAGTTACACTCGACCTTCAATCTATATCAACACTGATAAGCGAAGGCTGTATTTTGGATGGAAATATTAAAGCCCCTGCTTATGTACGTATTGACGGCCAGATAACAGGAGATGTGATAGTTGATGAAGGTTTAATACTGGGCGAGAAAGGGTCGATACTGGGCAATATAATAACCAAAGAAATGGTGGTTTATGGTGTGGTAAACGGCGATATCCAAACAAACTCCCTCGAAATTAAAGCATCCGGCAAAGTTACCGGCGAAATAAGGACACAAACCCTTCAGGTAGAAAATGGCGCTATTTACAATGGCAGCCTCTCTATGACTCAAAACAACAAACCAGTTCAACAATCCAAACTGAATGGTAATCCTGCACCTAAAGTGCTTGAGGCGTAAGTGTTGAGGACATTCTTAACGCTAATATTCCCATTCAGCTTTATCAGGATACATTCTTGAATATTTAAAGTCATCGAAATCGCTATAAAAGGAAACTTTCGGATAATTGGAGTTTTCATCTCTGTCTACCCAAGTTAAATGGACGATAGCGAAACTTTTATCAAAGCCTCTTTTTATAATCTTGAATAAAACATCATCATTGCCACCCCTATGGCATAATGCTGAAAATTCAAAGTCTGTCAAGATATGCTCATTCTTACTTGGTTTAACGAAACTCAAAAACGAATTATTGGAGCTTTGCAAACCAATCTCTTTACGTAGCTCATCTTCAAATGCGAACTTTTGTCCAATATCAATTGATTCCCATGGCTCAACTACAAAAGGGCGAGGCTCTGGTTCAAGAAAAAAATCTTCCAATACATGCCTGTCTACACCGGCAATATTAATATAAAATGATTCATCAGGGAAGTCAGGAGAGTCTTCAAAATCATAACCACCAGCTGCGTACAAAAAATATCCGTTACTAAGTTGCGCATTTATATTTAATGAAAGCCATTGGTCATAACAAGGTTTAGCCGAAAAAAAGTGCTCCCATACGGCTTTTTGAACAAATGAATAGTAATTTTCTGCAGGTAAAAACTCGCCTGAAATAATACCCATACTTTCATCCGTTATATATAATTGCGCCGTACCTATTAATATAGTATTTGAGAATATTTTTGCTTCCAATTCTTGTCCAATTTATTATAAAGATAGATAAGTATTAGTTCTGTAAAAGGCATAAAACACAGGTTTTTAAGAAATAATAGCAGATAGCATAAATCATTGGTTAACCAAATTTCATTTTGATAAACCTATGCGTTAACTTTGCAAAAAAAATTTAAAAACTATGTCATCAGTAGAGACCGTTTACACCAAGTACAAAGTAAAAGACTTTTCGCTGGCCCAATGGGGTCGCAAGGAAATTGAATTAGCCGAAGCAGAGATGCCGGGCTTAATGGCCTTACGCAAAGAGTATGGCCCATCCAAAGCATTAAAAGGAGCGCGCATTGCAGGTTGTCTGCACATGACCATCCAGACTGCTGTGCTAATTGAAACATTGATAGAATTAGGTGCTGAAGTTACCTGGTCATCATGTAACATCTTTTCTACCCAGGATCATGCCGCTGCCGCTATTGCTGCTGCAGGCGTTTCTGTTTATGCCTGGAAAGGTATGAATGCAGAAGAATTTGACTGGTGCATTGAGCAAACTTTATTCTTCGGTGAAGACCGCAAGCCATTGAACATGATATTGGATGACGGCGGCGATTTAACCAACATGGTATTGGATAAATATCCTGAACTGATCCCGAACATTAAAGGCTTATCAGAAGAAACCACTACTGGTGTTCACCGTTTATATGAGCGTGTAAAAGCAGGTACACTGCCAATGCCGGCTATCAACGTAAACGATTCGGTTACCAAATCGAAATTTGATAATAAGTATGGTTGCCGAGAATCACTGGTTGACGCTATCCGCCGCGCTACCGACGTAATGATGGCTGGTAAAGTAGCTGTTGTTTGTGGTTATGGCGATGTGGGTAAAGGTTCTGCCGATTCATTGCGTAATGCTGGCGTGCGTGTTATAGTTACCGAAATTGACCCTATATGTGCGTTGCAAGCAGCAATGGAAGGCTTTGAAGTTAAAAAACTGGGTACTGCAATAGCCGAAGCCGATATTGTGGTTACTGCTACAGGTAACAAAAACATTGTTCGTGAGCAGCACTTCCGTGCACTAAAAGATAAAGCTATTGTTTGTAACATTGGCCACTTTGACAACGAGATTGACATGGCCTGGTTAAACGGTGCTTATGGCAATACCAAAGTTGAAATTAAACCGCAGGTTGATAAATATACCATTAATGGTAAAGACCTGATTGTTTTAGCAGAAGGCCGTTTAGTTAACTTAGGCTGCGCAACTGGTCACCCAAGCTTTGTAATGAGTAACTCGTTCACTAACCAAACTTTAGCGCAATTAGAGCTTTGGAATAACGGTGCTCAATACGAAAACAAAGTTTACACACTGCCAAAACATCTTGACGAAAAAGTTGCCCGTTTACACCTTGCAAAAATTGGTGTTGAACTGGAAGTTTTAGACCAGGATCAGGCTGAGTACATTGGTGTAACTGTTGAAGGTCCGTTTAAACCGGAATATTACCGTTACTAATTTAGAAGTAAATAATAAATGCAAAAGCCGAAAGGTTTTTGTAATAGATAAAGAGGCGTGGTTTTAGGATCGCGCCTCTTCTGTTTTCAATAGCATTTGAAATAATATTTAAAACATCAAGGGTAATTTTATATCTTTCATCAGTATTTAATCCTACATGACAGACGCCTATTATATCCTGGAAGACAACGAGCAGAAAGGCCCGTTTACCTTTGCTGAATTAACCGAAATAGAACTGGATATCCATACCAGGGTACTCTCGCCATTAGCTGATACCTGGGAGGATGCCTGCGACTTGCCCGAACTATATTCATACTTTTTAGCACAAGGGATTTATTTTCCAACTGAAGATAACCTGGCCTCTTTCTGGCGGCGTTTACTGGCTTTTATTATCGATATAGTGATCATATCAATTGTGATGGATGTTATAGTAGCCATTTTAATTTCAAAAGGCATAATATCAAATATCACCACTTTTCAGGCCTATAGTAAAATGCCTTACAGTGAGCTTTTATTGCTGCAGGTTATTCTTTATTCGCTTTTAATACTTTATAACTCAATAGGCGAAGCATCCGCAATGAAAGGCAGCGTAGGAAAAAAGATATGCAAGCTTGTGGTGGTTGACGCCGATGGAGTAGGGCTTACTTATATGAACGCACTCATACGCAGTATAGGCAAAGTAGTATCACTTTTCTTTTACGGGATAGGCTTTTTAAGTATTTTTTGGAGCGATCACCGCCAGGCACTTCACGATTTTCTGGCAAGAACTTACGTGGTAAAGCTGTAGTTTCTAGAGAGTTCATGATTGATGGATCATAGTTCATAGCAAAAGGTGCAGCGGCTATGAACTATTAATCATCAACTTTTCAAAATAACCGGTCTTTCATTACTAAAGTGCCGGCAATCATATCATGCAGGCATTGTTGTTGTTTATTAAAGAAACTTAAAAGATAGCCAATTAAGAAAGTAAGCACCGAAAATAGTTTGGCAACATTTCTGCCCAGTGAACGGCCAAAGCTTATGCGTTCGCCTTGCATATCACAAACTTTTATTTTGAGGATTTGCTTACCATAAGTAGCTTGCTTTACTGAACACTCAGCAACCACATGATATACAAATTTTACTAAAGGGATAATCACTAAAAGACTGAAAGCTATTACAAGGCGGGTAGCTTTATCATCAATAAAAAGCACAGCCATAAATGCTATTATAATACATACTCCTGAAACAAAAAACCAATCGAGTGCCGAAGCCATTAGGCGCTGATCGAAATTTGCAAAATATTGTGGAATAAGGGCTTCTTTTTTAAAACCCAAAAGCTGGCGCAGCTCGGCAATTTCATGGGCTTCCTTATAATCATCCATGGCGGCAGTTTTTAAAAAATCGCCGGGTTTTATATTAAATTCTTTTAGCTGTTCAATGCTAAATGGCCCTTGTGGTTTGCCTTTGATAACGAGAATGTATGTGTTGGAAGGTTCCATCGCGTATCAAAGTTAGTTTAAAACCTATATAAAATTGAAAGGTTGTAACGTTTATTTCAACATTACAACCTTTCAATATTTTACTTTACAATGCTATTTAATAACGGCTCACCTTGAAGTCTGACAGGCCGCCACTGATATGTATATGTAATTTGTTTTTGGCCGCTGCAAAGCCCGGTGTTTCATAGTTATTGTCGCGGGTTTTGTTAAAACCTTCGAAATGATTATCAGATAAGCCCGAATCAGTTTCAATGCTGCAGGCAGCATTTTGAGGAATTGAGATATCTACACCTGAAACACCCGTTGAAATATCAACATCAGTATAGGCTAATGGCACGCCTAATTTTACATTGAATGATGCTGCACCACCGTGTAATTTAAGTGTACGGATTTTAAATTTAGATAGGTCGAAGTCAATTTTGGCAGCACCTGTTTCTACATTAACATCCCATATCGGGCTTTGATTTATCCGCATATCAGCCTCGTTTTTGTTCGAGTCGAAATTAAATCCGTTATGGTCTTTCATTTTAAAATTAACCACAAAAATGGAATCTTCTTTACTGCTGGTAAGGTCATAACGGCCATCATCTTTTGTGGAAGCATTAAATAACTGGTTAGTGGTATCGATCAGACTGAAAGAAGTACCACCGCCGCTTATATTAAGGTGGGCAAGTTTTATTCCGGCATCATAGGGCATATTAAAGGCACCCCTGCCGTTCATCTTAATGTCCGATTGATTGTTATCATCATCATCGTTATCATTATCGTCGCTATTGTTGTTATTATCATCATCATCATCGTTATCATTATTCCAGTAGCTATAATGATTACGTGGCCAAAAATTATAACGGTCGCCGAAATTGCCAAAAAACAACATGCCTACGCCAAGTACAATAACTCCAATTTTTACTGCTGTTGCCCATACCGACTTATTATGTGCAAATACAAGGTTTACACCAGCGATAACTAAAAATATTGGCCACAAATGAAATATATTATACCAATGGAAATGCAGGTATCCAAAATTACCCAGCAGGATGGCTGCGCCTATCAGAACCAGGACAACGCCCGGAATTATTTTATCGTTTCTCATTTTAATTTTATTTAGTGTTAACGAATCCTGTTATTCAACTGTCGGGTTATTCTCTGTTGTTTCTGAACTATCAACAGCAGGTTCTTCTTTTTTATCTGCGGTTTTCCAATTTTGCTTGCGCCATGCTTCATTTCTCTGGCCCGATGCAATAAGTGCGCCACCTACTACAACCAGTACTATTGGCCACAATTTGTCAAAATCAAAATCGGGGATAAGGTCATATTCATCAATCAAAATAAATGCACCAATAAGAATCAGCACCACACCTACTATTATGCCTGCGTGCGATTTTTGTTTTGGAGGCATGTTAGCAGGGTCGCCTTCAAAAGGATTTCCACCGTATGGGTTACCTCCAAACGGGTTCCCGCCAAAAGGGTTGCCAGTTTGTTGTGGATTATTAAATTGATCGGCAGGTTGTTGCGGGGGTACGGTATAATCAACAGTTGGATTGTTGTAAGGATTGTAATTATTATACAGATAGCCCTTTTTAGGTAATACTATCCACAAAACAATGTAAGGGATAATGCCAACACCCATTATAATAACGGTAAAGGCAAATAGCAGGCGGACTATGGTTACATCCATTTCGAAGTACTCCGCCAGGCCCGAACAAACACCACCTAACACCTTGTGGTATTCATCACGATATAGTTTTTTGTTCATTTTTTTGTTGTTTTAGAGTTTATATTTGACCGTAAGTTGGTTTTATTATTATTTCTTCAATATTTGCCCCTGCACTCATTTTATAAGCATTTACAATGGCCGAAGCTATATCTTCAGGCAATACCATCTTATTCTTATCTACTTCCATATCCTTCCACGAGTCTGTTAATGTTGAGCCAGGGATAATGGCGGTTACCTTAACGCCATATTGCTGCATCTCTGTCCGCATCACTTTGTTAAGGCCTAACAGTGCATATTTTGTTACGCTATAGGTACCTGCCTCAGCAATAGGAACTAAGGATGCTACTGAACATATAGTGAAAATGTGCCCCCTGCCTGCAGCTATCATAGTTTTGCCGAAATATCGGTAAAGCTCATAAGCTGGCATCAGGTTAGTATTTACATGCTTTTCAAAGGTCTGTTCAGCATCATCAAGTATGCTCGAATGTTCATAAATGCCTGCGTTATTTACAATTATGCTGATAGCGGCCAGTTGCTGTTCAGCAGCTTTGGCAAAATCAAGTACCTGTTGTTTTATGCTGACATCAGTAACAGATGTAAATACTTTAATATTAGGATTAATGGCTGATAACTCATCTTTAAAGGCTGCAAGATCCCCGCTATTCCTTGAGCAGATGGCAAGGTTTATCCCTTCTTTAGCAAAAGCGATTGCTGTTGCTCTTCCCATTCCTTTAGTTGATGCTGTTATTAGTGCGTTTGTCATGATTTTTTATTGTAATGTTTGAAAGTATATGTTAGTTCCGTCAAACAATAATATCTAAAAATCTTAATGTTTCTTATTAATACATCAAATCTAATTTATAATACAACAGGCTTATTATTGCTTTTGGTAAACTATAACAGATTTTCGGTAAACAGGGGAAAAAAGGCGGTGAAATGGAAGTTGATAAACTACCCCATATTAAAATTAATAGGAGAGCCCTGTGTTACATCCCGATTTGCATAAGGTTGTGTTATTCCTTTGGTTTCTTTCTAAAGAAAAAATAGGTTTGGCTGCTATAGCTGAAAATTATAACCAAAGCAGTTGTTAAAACTTTTGAAGGGGTAGGATACCATCCAAAATATTCTACAAATAGCTTTAAAAGCAGATAATTAAAAATAATACAAATAAAAACAACTATCAGATACCTGATTAGCTGACTTCTTCGTTTTAACCCCGATTCCTGGAACACTACATAACGGTTAAGGTAAAAACCGGAAGGTAAGCTAAAGCAAAACGCAAATATTAATGATGCGATGTGCGGACTTATTGTAAATGATCCGAGGATGAAATTCTGTTTTTTGAAAATAAAGTTATATGCCAGGGAAAACAAGGTAATATCGAAAACAGTATTTGCCCCGCCGCTTGCGGCATACCTGAATGTTTGTAAGGGAATGAATTTTTTAAATGGAGAATAGAAAAAATCAATGGCTGCCAGGATGAATTGCCTTAATGAATGGTGCAGGTGTTTCATTTAATATTTTTAATCTCCGGCCAAAACTACCAATATGTTTGTTAAGGAGGCATAAGTATATGGTATAATCTATTAAAATGAACCTGTTTAAAACCAAGGCATTGTTATTTTGGTTGTATAACCATTAAAATCCGGAATTAAATTTATCCATAAATCGGCTGAATATTAATTATGATGATAATGCCTCATGCACTTTATTGCTTAAAAACGTATTTTTAACCGATTTTTAAATATTAAATGTTTCACAGCTTAGGAAAATATATACTCTTACTTCGTTTAAGTTTCCGAAAACCCGAAAAGTTCAGTGTTTACTGGGCTGAGGTAATGCGCGAAATGGTATCAATCGGGATAGGCTCCCTGGGTATTATTTGCATCATTTCAATATTTATTGGCGCTGTGGCAACTATACAGGTTGCTTTTCAGCTGATAAGCCCTATCATCCCCAAATCTGTTGTAGGAACCATCTCCCGCGATTCAACCATTCTTGAGTTTAGCCCTACGATTTCGGCCCTGGTTCTTGCCGGGCGAGTAGGGTCGAGCATTGCTTCACAAATTGGCACCATGCGGGTTACCGAGCAGATTGATGCATTGGAGATAATGGGAGTAAATGCCCCCGGCTATTTAATATCACCAAAAATAATTTCGGGACTCACCATGATACCGCTCTTGGTAATTGTTTCAGTTATATTGGGCCTAAGCGGTGGTTATATAGCTTGCCTCCTTTCACGCGACGTTCCCCCAAGCGAATATATTGTAGGCCTACAGGATGGGTTTAACACGGTTACTGTAACTGTTTGTGCTGTAAAATCTATAGCTTTTGGCTTTATTATAACATCTGTATGCTCCTATTTTGGCTTCTATACATCAGGCGGTGCGCTTGAGGTTGGGCAGTCTGCAACAAAGGGCGTAGTTTACAGCTGTATCTGGATATTATTTGCTGACCTCGTTATATCAAGCCTCTTATTATGATCGAAGTCAAAGACATTTATAAAACATTCGGAAAAAACGAGGTGCTCAAAGGGATAAGTGCAACGTTAAAGCCTGGGAAGAACAATCTCATTATTGGCAGCTCGGGTTCCGGTAAAACCACTTTATTAAAATGCATTGTTGGCCTGCACGAGCCTACCTCGGGCGAGGTGCTTTACGACAATGAAAATTTTACAAAGATGGATTTTGAGGAACGTGTACCTATCCGTAAGCAGATAGGAATGCTTTTTCAAAATTCGGCGCTGTTTGATTCCATGACAGTTGAGCAAAATATAATATTCCCGCTCAACCTGTTTACTCAAATGTCTGTAGCCGAAAAGCATGAGCGGGCTGATTTTTGCCTCGAAAGGGTAAACCTGGCGGGTAAAAATAAATTGTTCCCGTCAGAGTTATCAGGCGGAATGAAAAAACGCGTAGGCATTGCCCGGGCCATATCTATGCAGCCAAAGTATCTATTTGTGGACGAACCCAACTCTGGCCTCGATCCCATGACGTCTATACTTATTGATGACCTTATCAGCGAAATCACTGAAGAATACCAAACAACTACTGTAATAGTAACGCACGATATGAACTCGGTTATGGGTATTGGCGATCATGTTATATTTCTGCATAACGGAGAGAAATGGTGGGAGGGTTCGAACCATGAAATTGCTCATACCGATAATAAAGAACTGAATGCATTTGTGTTTGCCAGCAAATTTATGCGGGCAGCAAGAGAGAAGTTATAGTTTACAGTTACCGGTTATCAATTTGCAGTAATTTTGCTTTAACCAATTGTTATATTTGCCTGATATTTTACAATTATGGCTATTGCCAACTGCTCACTGCCAACTGCAAACTAATGATACAACTCCTCACCCCAACCCACTGGAAAGACTACGAACTGATTGATTGCGGTGACTTTGAAAAACTGGAACGTTTTGGCAATGTGATATTAATAAGGCCCGAGCCACAAGCTGTTTGGAGCAAGGGGTTAAGCAACGCTGAATGGCAGCGCTTACACCACATTAAGTTTAAAGGCCGTTCGGCAACATCTGGCGAATGGATTAAAAAGAATCCCGCCACACCCGACCGCTGGCATATTGAATATAAAAATCCTGAAGCAAGCATAAAATTCAGGCTGGCATTAACGTCATTCAAGCATCTCGGCATTTTCCCTGAACAGGCAGTCAACTGGGATTATATCACCCAAAATATAAAAAAGTTTAAAACCACCGAACCTAAGGTACTTAACCTTTTTGCCTATACAGGTGGAGCATCGTTAATTGCGCAGGCAGCCGGAGCAGATACAACTCACGTAGATTCCATAAAACAGGTAGTTACCTGGGCTAATGAAAATCAGGAACTCTCAGGGCTGAGCAATATTCGCTGGGTGGTTGAAGATGCACTGAAATTTGTAAAACGTGAGCTGAAACGCGGTAAAAAATACAATGGTATTATCCTTGATCCACCTGCTTACGGGCATGGCCCAAACGGGGAAAAATGGAAACTGGAAGATAATATTAATGAAATGATGGGCGATGTAATGCAATTACTCGATCCGGATGAGCATTTTATGATATTGAATACGTATTCACTTGGCTTTTCATCGGTAATTATCGAAAATCTTATAAAAAGCGCTTATCCGCAGGTGCAAAACCTGGAAACCGGCGAACTTTATCTTCAGGCAACTGCAGGGTCAAAATTGCCTTTAGGCGTTTTTGGAAAGTTCTTTAAATCCACGAATTAAAAATGGTTTGAAAAGGGTATCAATACTCATCAATTCTGCATATAAAAACAAAGGCAATAAAATATTTTATTGCCTTTGTTTTTATACTATTATCCTGGCCTGGTTTAATCCAGAGGCGCAGTATAACAAGTGTTGTAATTTGGGTTAAGTGGTGCGCAAACTCTGCATGGAGAAAAACGTGTATTACAATCGCTATCGGTCGTGCATTTTATTCCGCATCCTATTAGCGCAGGAGAATAACCGCCGCCGCCTAATACATTTTTCATTTCTTCTCTTGAAAGTACTTCTGCGTTTTCTAGTCCCTTGAAGTTTAATTTTGCTTTTTTCATTTTGTTAAATCTAGGTAAAAAAATAAGACATTAATTGTTATCAATAATACTCCCCCATGGATCGATCCCCAGGGAAAATGCTTTATATCTGTACTATAACTTTAATTTAAGAAAGCTGTATATTCTCACATAAAGGTTTTGCAGGGTAAATGGCTGCTTATAACCGATAAAGCTTTTTAAGAGATACTATAATTGGTAAATGATTTCAAAAATAAATATAACTATTAATGAGGCAAATAATTAATTTTCCACAACTATTAATATTAAAATAACTGTTGAAAAAATTAACTGTATTCACTGCAAAAAAGCTGTTACTTTGCAGCACCCCGCCCCATATTGAAATTTATTAAAATGAACGTGAAAAACATTATTCTATCTGCCGCATTTTTGCTATCCTCATTAATGCTATTCTCAGGTTGTACGCAGCCAGCCACTAAAGACAAGCCTGCTGCTGCAAAAGATACTACCAAAAAGGTTGCCGATGTTGCAGCAAAGGATACTGTTCCAGCTAAAGTTGTTTACCCTCCTTTAGACAAAAAGCTTTATGATTCATTAATGAAGCGGTTAGCTCATGGTGATACTACAGGCAAATGGCCGGTTAAAAATACTCCGTACCCGTTGCCCGGGGCTGTTTTACCCTTTAAAAGGGTTGTGGCTTTTTATGGTAACCTGTATGCCAAAAAGATGGGTATTTTGGGCGAACTGCCTCCAAATGAAATGCTTGCTAAATTAAAAGGAGAAGTAAAGAATTGGGAAAAAGCTGATCCGCAGACTCCGGTTCAACCGGCTTTGCATTACATTGCAGTTGTAGCAAGTGGCGCTCCAGGTAAAGACGGTAAGTTTCGTAACCGCATGCCTTTTAAGCAAATAGATTCTGTTTTAGTGCTTGCCAAAAAAGCGCACGCAATTGTGTTTTTAGATATACAGGTTGCTTTAAGTAATATACACACCGAGCTTCCTTTACTTGAAAAATATTGGATAATGCCAAATGTGCATTTTGGTATGGATCCTGAATTTTCGATGAAGGATGGTTCTCATCCGGGTAAAAAGATCGGCACATATGATGCTGCTGACGTAAACTATGTATCAGATTATCTAACTAAACTGGTAAGAAAATATAATCTGCCTCCAAAAATTCTGATAGTTCACCGTTTTACAAAAAAGATGCTGACAAATTACAAGAATATTAAATTACATCCCGAAATTCAACTGGTGATGGATATGGACGGCTGGGGTGAACCTGATCTGAAAGAAGGTACTTATCGTTACTTTATCCGCGAGGAACCGGTTCAGTTTACTGGTTTTAAATTGTTCTATAAAAATGATATAAAGAAAGCGCCTCATCATATGCTTACTCCTGAGGAAGTATTAAAGAAAAGGCCGTACCCTATTTATATTCAGTACCAATAGAAAGTCTCAAGTCTGAAGTCCTGAGTCTGAAGTCGATTATTCGGTCTTAAGACTCAGGACTTTTTACTAATGACTAAAGACTCATGATTAAATGGGGCATCATAGGTTGCGGGCGCATTGCTCACCGCTTTGTACAGGGACTTAAAGCCGTTCCCGGTACAAAGCTTGTTTCGCTATGGTCGCGTCGCGAAGAATCGGTAAACAGTTTTGTTGAATTATACGGCGGCAATGCCTGTAAATCGGTTGACGAATTACTTGCCAGCGATATAGATGCAGTTTACATAGCAACCCTTCCTGATAGCCATGCTGAATATAGCATAGCTGCTTTTAACGCAGGTAAGCACGTTTTATGCGAGAAGCCCACTGCCGTGAATCTAAAAAGCCTTGACGGAATTATTAAGGTAGCTAAAGCTAAAAAACTCCTTTTTATGGAGGGAATGAAACCTCCGTTTTATCCCTTGTATAAACGCCTGAAAGAATACTTGCTTACCGATCCGATAGGTTCTGTTGGATATGTAAGGGCCGGATCTTCAGTTGCTGATTGCCCGCCTGATCATCCAAATTATAATGTCGACCTGGTTGGCGGTGCAATAATGGGTATAGGTATTTATGAAGCATTTTTAGCTATCGACTGGCTCGGCGAAACCGAAGAAGTGCAAACTATGGGGCGTTTTGGTGAAACCGGCATTGATATGTTCACCATATTTCAAACCCGGCATCAAAATGGTTATGCCCAGCTTTATTCAGGTTTCGATCTTCACGGAAAAGGAGATGCCTTGATCTGCGGGACTATTGGTCATATAACCATTCACAAAAACTGGTGGAACCCATCCCGTGCCACTATTAATTATTTAGATGGGCGGATTGTTGAGCTTGATGAGCCCTTCACTGCCGGAGGGCTTAATTATGAAATTGAGCATTTCTGTCAGTTAATAAACGAAGGAAAAATGGAAAGCCCTATTATAACGCATGAAATATCACGCCAGATGATTGCTATGCTCGATACAGCGAGGGCACAGATAGGGTTGAAGTTTAAGGGAGAGTAAATGAATTTCGAATTTAAACTGCCTGCCCACAACCACCTACTCACTTTTAAGATTCTTAACCGAGTTGACCATCGCCGCCTTTACTGATTGAAAACTTACTGTAAACAAAGCGATCAATAGGGCCGCTGATCCTGAAAGAACAAATACCCACCAACTGATTTGAATGCGGTAGGCAAAGCCCTGCAGCCAGTTATGCATTGCCCACCAGGCAAATGGTGATGCAATAATGAGCGCTATAAATACCAGCTGAATAAAATCTTTAGAAAGTAAAGCTGCAATACTTGTAACAGACGCTCCCAGTACTTTACGAATACCTATTTCCTTTTTACGTTGCGCTGTACTGAAAGCCGAAAGACCTAACAAACCCAAACAGGAAATTAATATAGCTAATGCCGAGAAGCAAATAAACAAGCTTCCGAAACGCTGCTGGGCAAGATATTGCTTGTTATAAGCTTCATCCTCAAAAAAGTAAATTAAGGGCAGGCCGGGTGCCAGCTGCTTCCATTGTCTTTCTACCTGGGCAATCGTTTGTTGAATGTGGGCTGATGTTATGTCAAGTGTCAGGCAGGTAAAGAACCCACTAATCGGCCGGATAGCCAGTGGCTGCACCAGCTCCTGCGATGAGTGGGAATGAAAATCTTTCACTACGCCGACTATTGTACCATCAGCCTTAAATTGTTTAAAGTTTTTGCCAATGGCCTGTTCAGGGGTTTTAAAACCAAGTTTTTGCACCATCGTTTCATTTATAAGCATGGCTTTTTTATCGGTGGCTATCTGTTTGTTAAAACCGCGCCCTGCAATAACCTGCACGCCATATTGAGTCAAGAAATCATTGTCGGAGTAATAGGTTTCTGCAAGTACATCCTGGTTGACATCATCTTTATCTGCTATTATTGTTGATGTTTTATTGTTTGGCGTACCAGGCACGCTTGATGAGTAGCTTACACTTGAAATTCCGGGTATCGCGGTAAACTGCTGTTTTACCAGGTCGGGATGATCGGTTATGCGCGGGTCAAATTGGTAGTCGATCACTAATTGATGTGCCTTTTTAAAGCCCAGCTGTTGATTCTGCATAAAGTCGAGCTGGTTGTAAACCACTATAGTGGAGATGATAAGCACGATTGATATGGCAAACTGAGCCACTACCAATGATTTACGCAGCGCCAGACCCCCATTGCCGGAAGCCAACTGCCCTTTTAAGCTGCTGATTGGCTTAAAGCCGGACAGAAACAAGGCGGGGTATACCCCGGAAAGCAGACCCGTAAATACCGCTATCAATAATAACCCCGCAACATAATACAGGTTATCAAATATGCCTGTCGCAATAGTGGTGCCCGTAAGCTGGTTGAACATCGGCAGGAGTAAAGCCGCCAATCCTAACGCTAAAATAAAAGCTATTAAACAAAGCAAAACCGAGTCGGTAAAAAACTGGATGATCAATTGTTTTTTTGTTGCACCTAAAACTTTGCGTACCCCAATTTCCCTTGCCCGCTTTAAAGAAAATGCCGTGGTTAAATTGATAAAATTAAAGCAGGCTATAAACAATACAAATACAGCTACGATAGAAAAAATATAGATATTAGTTATGCTGCCGCTCTCGGAGCTACCGGTACGGTGCCCGCGTGGTTTGCCATACAGGTAAACCTTTTTTAAAGGCTCAAGTGACAGGGCATATTTCGACTGGCTTTGATCCATATTGGCGTTTACGATGCCGGCTAGTTTTGCGCTCAGCTTTGCCGCATCGGTACCGGGTTTTAACAACAGGTAAGTATAAAAGCCAAAGCGTTTCCAGTTGGTATTCCAGTGGCTTTGCGTATCAATAAGTGTAGTCATTGAGAAAAGCATACCAACCTTTAAATGCGAGTTGTAAGGAATGTCTTTCATAACGCCGGTAACAGCAGCTTTTTCCTGCCCATTAACCAGCAGTGTTTGCCCGATGGGATCGGCACTGCCAAAATATTTTTTTGCAGCGGTTTCGGTTAGTACTACATTAAACGGAGCGTCGAATAAATGTTTGGCGTCGCCACGCAGCAGCGGCCATGTAAAAACATCAAATGCAGAAGCATCGGTATAAGCTATTTCCTCTTTGGCTGCATTGTTTGGATTACTTTGGATGATCATATCATCCATAAAGACCCTTGTGGCAATTTTTACTTCAGGAAAGGCTGCCTGTACGGCAGGCGCCATTGGTGCCGATGTGCTTTCATAATCAATGCCAACTGGGGTTTTGACATCGGTGACCAGACGGTAAATGTTATCGCCATTCGTGTTATAACTATCACGGCTTAACTCAAACTGTACATAAAGCAAGGCAAAAAAGCAAACGCCTGTACTTAAGCCAATAATATTGATAAGAGAGAATGCCTTGTGATTAAGGAAATATCTTAATGAGGTTTTGATATAGTTTTTAAACATAAGCTTGCATTGGAAAACACAAGGTAGCAAATATTTTTACGACAAATACTTTCCAACTATCGGCATTCTTCTGCCCATACCGAATGCTTTTGGCGATACCCTTAATATTGGCGGGGTTTGGTAACGTTTATGTTCCGCAAGGTTTACCAAACGGATAACGCGGCGGACCGTGTTTTCGTCGTACCCGGCTTTAATAATACTGGTTGATGAATGCCTCCCCTCAATGTACATCTTCAATATTTTATCCAGGATATCGTATTCTGGCAGTGAGTCGGTATCCTTTTGATCAGGCCTGAGCTCGGCTGACGGAGGTTTTATGATAGAATTTAACGGGATGATCTCTTTTTCCCGGTTAATATATCTTGCCAGTTCAAAAACCTGTGTTTTGTAAACATCGCCGATAACCGAAATACCGCCGCACATATCGCCATATAAAGTACCGTAACCTACAGCAGCTTCGCTTTTGTTGGAGGTGTTTAATAAAATATAGCCAAACTTATTACACATGGCCATCAGCAAAACAGCCCTGCTTCGCGACTGAATATTTTCTTCCGCAATGTTAAAAGGCAAACCCTTAAACTGCGGACTTAACGTATTTTCAAAAGCCTCAGTAACATCTTTAATAGCGATGGTTTCACTCATGCAGCCCAGGTTTTTTACCAGGTCTTCTGCATCTTTTATAGAGTGGTCACTCGAAAAACGTGAAGGCAACAATACCGCCATAACATTTTGGGCTCCTAAGGCTTCAGCAGCTAAGGCACAAACCACAGCCGAATCTATCCCACCTGATAAGCCAAGTATCGCCTGTTTAAACCCTGATTTATGGAAATAATCTTTTATACCTAAAATAATTCCTTTATGTATTTGTTCAATATCGCTTGGCCTTATTGATCTGATAGTGGAAGGATGGTCGAACGTTACCTTGCCTTTATCATCCAGATTATAATAGGCAACACTTTCTTCAAAATATGGAAGCTCATCTATCAGCTTGCCTGTATTATCAAATATCAATGACCCGCCGTCGAAAATAAGTTCAGTTTGTGCACCTACGTTGTTTAAATAAAGCAAAGGCAGCTCGTACCTTTTTGCATTATCGCCCAAAATATCAATCCGGTCCTCGTCGCGGTTATAAGTAAAAGGAGAGGCGGCAATATTTATCATCACATCCGGCTTTTGCTGTATCAAAATATCCATTGGCCGGGTTACATATAAAGGATCTTCGATAGTGTTCCATAAATCCTCACAAATAGTGAGCGCTATTCGGTGCCCTTTAAATTCAATACAGCTAAATTCTGTACCTGGTTCAAAATAGCGGTATTCATCAAAAATATCGTAGTTAGGCAATAAGGCTTTATGGGCTACAGCTTTAACCTTACCTTCTTCAATAAAGTAGGCAGAGTTATTAAGGTCTTTTCCTTCAGTACGGTGATTAGGCGTTGGTAAGCCAATTATGCAGGCAATGCCGTAACATTCTTTGGCTATTTTTTGGGCTGACGCTTCGCACAGTTCAATAAACTCATCAAACTCTAAAAAATCACGCGAGGGATAGCCACACACACATAATTCGGCAAAAACTACAAGGTCGGCGCCATTAGTGCGGGCTATTTTGATATGCTCAATAATTTTAGCCGTATTCGATTCAAAATTTCCGATATGATAGTTAAGCTGGGCTAATGCGATCTTCATTATAAATTAATTCTGGTTCGATAAATAACAAACGGTTTAATTAGGCTGTTTGCATATTTAAATGCAAATAAAAATTATTTTTGCTCAAAGCACAAACAATGACTGTTTTAAACCGCAAAAAGCCATTTTATTTATTCTTTTTATTAGCTGTTGTAATTACCGCCTGCACAAATCATAAAAAAATTGACGTCAGCAATATACCTGTTGATGTTAAGATTGAACGCTTTGATAAAGAATTTGACGCCATGCGTACAAAACCAATGGCAGCGCAATCGGCATATTTGCAAAGAAAATATGGTGTGTTTTACCATGATTTTATGGGTCTGATACTACAGGACAGAAATGTTAACATACAGGATACCAATTACTTCAGGCTTTTACGCCAGGTTTTTGCCAATCAATCTTATAATGACCTGAAACACGATGTTGACTCGGTTTATAAAAACGGTCTTGATAAAGAAGATGAAGAGCTTACCGATGCCTTCAGGCGTATTAAATACTATTTTCCACAACAGCGGTTGCCAAAGGTTTATGCCTATTATTCGGGTTTCGAGGCGCAAACCATTATAGGCACCGGTTACTTTGGCATCGGGCTTGATCTTTTTTTAGGGTCAAATTCCCGCTTTTACCCAGCGCTTACTGTCGCATACCCGCATTATTTATCACGTTTTTTTAATAAAGAAAATATTACTCCACGTGTTGTTGAGGCAATAACCCGTGAGGATATGTTTCCCGAAGTTGACAGCAGCAAAACCCTGCTTTCAAAAATGATATACAATGGAAAGATCATGTATTTTATGGATCAGGTTTTACCTGATTTTGCTGATAGTACTAAAATTGGTTATACCAGCGCACAGGTAAAATGGTGCGAAGACTTTAAACCGAAAATATGGGCTTACTTTTTGGATGAGAATTTATTGTACGAAAGCGATTATCCAAAAATCCAGAAGTACTTTAACGAAGCCCCGTTTACTCCCGGTCTTGGCGAAAAAAATGAATCAGCGCCAAAACTTGCAATATGGACAGGGTGGCAAATTGTAAGGTTATATATGGAAAAACATCCTGAAGTTACTTTGCCGGCATTAATGGCTAACCAGGATGCACAAAAAATCCTGAATGATTCGAAGTATAGAGGTAAGTAGAGAGGGAAAGCCCCAAGCCAATAATCTTAAGTCGTTTTTGACCTAAGACTTATTACTAAAGACTTTGGACTTATTTATTTAAGTATCGCAAATACAGATTTCAGTGCTAATAATACACCGATAATCAGGATAATGTTAGCAACGATATTAACGTATTGGAAATCAGCAAAACGGATATAAACACCTACTATACCTATCACTATAGCTAAAACCATTAATTTATAGTGACCTTCTGCGTTAGCGTTTTCTGTTGAATTCATCTTGCTTTGTTATTTAATTATGCCGCAAATATAATTGTTTACCTAAAAATTTAAACTCATTTTATAATTTAATTTCCGGAGCTCTGTATTTACTATGCGTATTGAAGTAAAACCTTAATAAAAGATACCAGCCTGAACCATAAAGAGAAAACCTGTATGCAGCTTTTTGAAAGGCATACAGGTTTACTTATTCTTAAGGAGTTTTTGACGTTAACTCTTTATGAGTACAGTGTTCTTTTTTCCTTTATAATACCTTATCATTACCCATACACAAGCACCTGCAAATAGAAACACCCAAAGATTAGCTAGGCCAAGCAGCAGGGTTTCGAATATTAACCAACCATTTTCAATTGAGGTAAACAGGCGTTTAAAAAATGGCAGATTATAGGTAGCCGGATCATCATCAACAATGATTTCTTTATATATGGTATTGCTTTGATAGAAATTTAAAGTAACAATGCTGTTTTTAACTTCATCGTCAATCTGTCGGTTACCTATTTGCTGATCAACCATATCATCTTTTAAAAGCAATACATTTGCCGGATTCTTAATGATGATCTTTCCTTTCTTTTGCTGACTTACCAGCTCATTCCGGTTTTGCAGCTTTAATTTGGCGGCAAGATAATCCAGGGATTTATCAGAAATATCCATCTGCCGATTGGTAACATAGATACCCATGTGTTCAACATTATTCATAAAGTCATCCAGCTTTTCTGACGGAATTTTTACTGTAATATCGGCAGTTGTACTAAAGGCTGTTATCCGCATAATGGAATCATCGCTTTTGCGGATATCGGTACTTCGAACTTCAGACGAACCGACCTTATGATGCAGCACCATGCCGTGATAGCTATTGGTTAAGGCAGTAATGTGTTCACTGGTTTGCTGCACGTTTTTTACCTTAAAACGCATATCAGCTGTTTTTACCAGTTTAGGAGTTGCTATCATAACCGAATCGGCTTTTGCAATAGTATCAGCATTACTGCTGCTACTGTTGTTGATAATTTCTTCAGAGCCACTTTTGCCTTTACATGCGCCGAGCAGAACAAGGCCTGCCAATAGCGCAATTAAGATTTTTGATTTCATAGGTTTGGATTGGTTTTAATTAATATAACAGACCGTCTCTTTTTTATATACCTCACCAACATCCACAAGCCGAAGCCTATTGGAAAGATCACCCATGCATTTATAATATAAACCAAAACAGAAATAAACATGTCCCAGCCATTTTCTATCGACATACCTATCCGCTTTAATACCGGCGGATTATATGCTGAAAGATCTTTGTTTGCAATTATGTCCCTGGTGATGACATTGCTTTCGTAAAAATTCAATACAACCACACTGTTTTTAACAGAATCATCTGTTCGGCGGTTCTTAATCTGCTGATCAACCATGTTATTTTTAAATGCCAGCATTTCATCAGGATTTTTTGCATCGGTAGTTTCCTTTTTTTTGCCGGTCTGCCAGTTCTTTTTGGTTTTTAAGCTTAAGTTGTGTGGAGAGATAATCGAGGGACTTATCTGTTATATCCATATGACTGTTGTTTATAAAAATCCCCATTCTCGAAACCTGCAGCATGAAACTTTCCAGGTTTGCCGGTGGGATTTTCACGGTCATATCAGCATTAATATTAACAACTGTTACCCTCATTACAGAATCGTTACTTGTTTTAATATCTGAACTATCTGCAATAGTTGAATTAATGATATGATGAATTACCGTTCCGTTAAGGCTTGCAGTAAGGGCTGCAATTTTCTCACTGGTTTGTTGTACGTTTTTTACCTTGAAGCGGATATCTGCCTTCTTTACCAGCTTTGGCCCTGTTTGAAGCGAGTCCTTTTCTAAATTGAGTCCTTTTTATTACTAACTAATGTGCTGGCAGAATCATCGGCTGATTTAGCATCCATTTTGCCCTTACAAGCGCATAGCAAAGCAAGGCCCGCCAATAGCGGAGTTAAGATTTTTGATTTCATAATAATAAAATTTAATTTGTTTGTTTTTGGTACTTATTGATACCAGAAGAGGGCATAAGGTGACCCTTGAGGAAGAAATTGCGAGTAGTAGAGTGAGAGACATCAACAGAAATAATGATGTATTATTATGTGTAATGCAACATATTTTTCATGTTTGCTGTGCTGCAATGGAGGCATCATTCATATTATATCAGCCAAAGTTGGTACAAATGGTTGGGCCAATATTTGTACCTTATATATTGAAGCCGGAAAACTTTTTTACTAAAAAAATCAGTGTAAACTTTTGACTAATAAGTTATTAATGATTAATGTAAAATGAACACTATATTTAGATAATTTTAGCGGTTTATAGCACAATAAAAACTTATTTAGAACAATTATAAATTAGATATTGGTGTCATTTATTTGTCACTGATACTGTAATAAATTTTACTTTTGTGACTGAAAATTTCGGGTTATACATACATTTCTCTGTGAATATCAATCATTAACAATAAAATTATTTAGTATAAATACGCTTTATGAGGAGTTTCTCATTGATTTTTAAACAATTCTCACGGTCGGTTTTACTGATTGCCTGTTTTGCCTTTTTGGGCTTTTCGGCTCACGCGCAGGGGGATGCCGCTAAGGGCGAGGCCCTGTTTAAGGCCAAGTGTACATCGTGCCATAAGATAGATCAGATACTAACTGGTCCGGCCCTTGGCCCTCAGCTTACTGAGGAAACAGATGATAAATACCTTATCAAGTGGATCCAAAATAACCAGGCTTTAATCGCGGCTAAAAACGCTAAGGCTGTTGCTATCTTCAATAAGTTTGAGCAGAAGAGCATGACTGTTTTTCCTGAACTTACTGATGCTGATGTAACAAACATTCTTACCTATGTTCGTGCCGATTGGAAAACTGAGCAGGATCAAAAGGCAAAAGGTGGCGCTACTCCAAATGGTCAGCCTGCTGCTGCAACAGGTCCAAGCAATACGGTTATCCTGGCCTTGTTTGGTGTTATAGTACTTGCCTTTATTATTATATTGGTATTAAACAGGGTTATTGCAACACTTGAACGCCTGTTGTTAAAAAACCAGGGAGCACTAATTACCGAAGAAGAAGTTGAAGGCCCGGTTGTTGATCGTTTAGCTGGCCTTAAAAAGCTTGCAAAAAATAAAAAGCTGGTTTTCTTTGTACTGTTATGTGGTACATTGGCTTTAGGCAGCTGGACATGGGTTACCATGTGGAATACTAACGTTCACCAGGGTTACCAACCGGTACAGCCAATTAAATTCCCTCATGATTTGCATGCCGGCGCAATGAAAATTGATTGCCAGTATTGCCACTCAGGAGCGTACAAGTCAAAAAATGCGTCTATCCCATCATTAAATGTGTGTATGAACTGCCATAAGGTTGTTAAAACCGAGTCGCCTGAGATTCACAAGATTTATGATGCATTGGGATATGATCCTCAAACTCAGAAATACGACAGCACAAAAATGAAACCTATGCAATGGGTTAGGATTCATAACCTGCCTGACTTTGCATATTTTAATCACTCACAACACGTAAAAGTAGCCGGCTTAAAATGCCAGACCTGCCATGGTCCTATCCAGGAAATGAAAGAGGTTTATCAATATTCGCCGCTTACCATGAAATGGTGTATACAGTGCCACAAACGTACAAATGTTGACTTTAAAGGAAACGCTTACTATACAAACCTGCAGCAAGTACACGATTTGTTGAAAGACGGCAAACCGGTTACCGCAGCACTAATGGGTGGTATTGAGTGCGGCAAGTGCCATTATTAATATTATTAAAACGTAGCATTACAGTTTATATAGCTTAAATGGATAGCAATAAAAAATACTGGAAAGGTTTAGAAGAGCTGAACAAAACCCCGGAATTTGTTGAAAAAAATAAACACGAATTTGCGGAGCCTATTCCTATCGAAGATGTTTTAACCGGTGGTGGTTTAGAAGGCAGAACCCCACGCCGCGACTTTTTGAAAGCACTGGGCTTTGGCGTTGGTGCTGTAACATTGGCTGCTTGTCAAAAAGTGCCGGTGCATAAGTCTATACCTTATTTAATAAAGCCTGAGGAAATTACCCCGGGTGTAGCTAACTATTACGTTTCGACTTACGATGGACAAGCTATCTTAGTTAAAACCCGTGAAGGCCGTCCTATTAAAATTGAAGGTCACCCAAGTGATCTTTTAGCAAAAGGTGGCGCAAGCGCACAGGCACAGGCATCAGTGCTTGATCTGTACGATGTAACCCGTTTAAAAAACCCTGTAAAAAATGGCGGCGATGCCGGATGGGCAGAGGTTGACGATTTTGTTGTAAGAGAACTGTTAGCTATTAAAGCTGCAGGTAAAAAGATCCGCATTATATCATCAACAATCAGCAGCCCTTCAACCTTGGGTGTTATAGCTGATTTTATTAAGCAATTCCCTGCTACTAAACATATCAATTACGATGCTGTATCATATACAGGCATCATACAGGCAAATCAAAATAGTTTTGGTAAAGCAGTATTGCCGCACTACAACTTTGATAAAGCCGATATAATTGTAAGTTTCGCTGCTGATTTCCTGGGCACCTGGATCTCTCCAGAAGAGTTTACCAGGCAATATGTTTCAAACAGGAACAGTAAATCTCTCGAAAGCAAAAAAATGTCACGTCATATCCAGTTCGAAACTGGTATGAGCCTTACCGGTTCAAACGCCGATGTAAGGATCCCGATCAAACCATCGGAAGAAGGCCCTGCGCTGATCGCTTTATATAACGCCATCTCTGGTAATTCATTAGCAGGATCAAAAGGCTTGAATAATAAAGTTGCGGATAACGCAATCGCTATCGCTGCAAAAGAATTATTAGCTGCTAAAGGAAAAGCTTTAGTGGTTGCAGGTTCGAACGATGTGGCTACACAAGTATTGGTTAATGCCATCAACTCCCTGTTAGGCAGCTTTGGTACAACCATCGATCTGGATAACCCTTCATTGCAATATGCAGGTAACGATGCTGAGTTTGTTGAGTTTGTGAACGATATGAAACGCGGCGATGTTGATGCAGTATTCTTCCTGAATGCTAACCCGGTTTATGATTATTATAATAAGGATGTTGTTGACGGATTGAAAAAAGTACGCTTAAAAGTATCTTTTGCTTCAAGCACTGACGAAACTGCAGCACTTTGTAATATAGTAGCGCCAAATCATCACTATCTTGAATCATGGGGCGATGACAATGCAATATCAGGATACTACACTGTAATGCAGCCAACAATTAACCCTGTATATGATACCCGCCAGGCCGAGCAAAGCCTGATGAAATGGAGCGACAACCCAGCTAAGGATTACTATACTTATGTAAGGAACAACTGGGATAAAAACTTGTTAGCTAAGGGCGGTTTATCAGGCCAGAGCGGATGGGAAACACTGTTGCAAACCGGCTCAATTAAAGAAACCGTAAAAACAGCAGGTACTTATACATTCGGTCGTGACTTAAACGCAGTTGCCCAAACTATATTAGATCACAGCACAGCGCTTACTGCCGACAATAAAACAGAAATTCAGCTTTATCAAAGCGTAGCATTGCGCGATGGTAAACGTGCCAATAACCCGTGGTTACAGGAGCTACCTGACCCGGTATCGAAAGTTACCTGGGATAACTTTGCTGCCATGTCTCCTTCTGATATGAAGAAGAAAGGCTTACAGGATGGTGATGTTGTGAAGATAGAAGCTAATGGTTATTCAATAACCTTACCTGTATTGGTACAACCAGGCCAGGCACAGGGTACTATATCAATTGCCGTTGGTTATGGCCGTACAGTTGTAGGTCCGGTAGGTATTAACGTTGGTAAAAACGCATTTCCGTTTTACAGCCTGCGCAATGGAACATTCCAGACAAGCGCTTCTGCAACATTAACCGCTACAGGCGAAAATTCACCGCTTGCACAGACACAAACACACCACTCTATCGAGGGGCGTAACAGTATCATAAAGGAAGCAACCTTTACAGAATATAAAAAGAACCCTGCTGTGGGTACAGGCAAAGGAGAAGGCCATAAGGAATATCCTAACTTATTCTGGCAGAAATATGAGCGCCCTACTTACGATTGGGTAATGGCTATTGACCTTAACGCTTGTACTGGTTGTGGTGCCTGCGTGGTAGCATGTAGCGCTGAAAACAACGTTCCGGTTGTAGGAAAAGATGAAGTAAGGCGCCGCCGCGAAATGCACTGGATCCGTATTGACCGTTACTATAGCTTTAACGATAACGGCCAGGGTGGTACTACTAAAGAAACTGATATAGCTAAGCTTGAGGACTTAGATCACGTAAAAGTGGTTTACCAGCCAATGCTTTGCCAGCACTGCGAGCACGCACCATGCGAAACTGTTTGCCCTGTATTGGCAACAGTTCACTCATCCGAAGGGTTGAACCACATGGCTTATAACCGTTGCGTTGGTACACGTTACTGTGCAAATAACTGCCCTTACAAAGTGCGCCGCTTTAACTGGTTTAACTACTGGAACGACTCGCGTTTTGATAATTACCTGAATAACGAGCATACACAATTAGTACTTAACCCTGATGTTACCACACGTTTCCGTGGTGTTATGGAAAAATGCTCAATGTGTATCCAACGTATCCAGGCTGGTAAATTAAAAGCTAAAATAGAAAAACGCCCGCTTAAAGACGGAGAAATAAAGATGGCTTGCCAGCAAACATGCTCGGCTAATGCTATTGTGTTTGGTAATGCCAGCGATCCTGAATCAGAAGTTTCAAAAGCTTTAAAAAGCGAAAGAACTTACTACGTTCTGGAAGAGTTAGGTGTACAACCTGGTGTTGGTTACCAAACAAAAATTAGAAATATATCTGAATTAGAGGCTTAAATTATTACAAGAGAGATTTATAAATATGGCATCTCATAGTGAATCGATAATAAGGGAACCGTTAATTACGGGAAAAGACATCACCTACGCCAAGATTACCAATGATGTACTGCGCCCGGTAGAAAATATGCCCGGAAGAGCCTGGTGGATAGGTTTTTCGGTGGCTTCATTAGGCGCCTGTTTATGGGTTTTCGCCGTGAGCTACACCTTTTGGTATGGTATAGGATCGTGGGGATTAAATAAAACAGTAGGCTGGGCCTGGGACATCACCGGTTTCGTGTGGTGGGTAGGTATTGGTCACGCCGGAACGCTTATTTCGGCAATCTTGTTGCTGTTCCGTCAAAACTGGCGTAACTCCATCAATAGGTCAGCCGAAGCGATGACGATCTTTGCGGTAATTTGCGCGGCTACTTATGTAGTATCGCACATGGGCCGCCCATGGTTAGCATATTGGCCTTTACCACTTCCAAACCAGTTTGGTTCTATATGGGTTAACTTTAACTCACCACTGGTATGGGACGTATTCGCGATATCAACTTACTTCTCGGTTTCATTAGTGTTCTGGTACACAGGTTTATTGCCTGACTTAGCTACCATCCGTGACCGTGCTACAGGCCTCCGCAGAAAAATATACTCTGTATTATCTTTTGGCTGGACAGGCTCTGTAAAAACATGGCAGCGTTTTGAAACTGTTTGTTTGATTTTGGCAGGTATTTCAACACCACTGGTACTTTCGGTACACACCATTGTATCAATGGACTTTGCTACCTCCCTTGAACCGGGATGGCATACTACTATATTCCCGCCTTATTTCGTTGCCGGAGCTATTTTCTCAGGATTTGCTATGGTGCAAACGCTGTTATTGGTAACCCGTAAGGTATTAGGTTTAGAGAATTACATTACCATGTTCCACATAGAGGCTATGAACAAGATCATCCTTTTAACAGGATCGATTGTAGGCGTGGCTTATTTAACTGAGTTTTTTATCGCTTACTATTCAGGCGGCGAATACGAACAGTATACATTCCTTAACAGGTTTATTGGGCCATACTGGTGGGCAGGTTGTATGATGTATGGTTGTAACGTGTTGATGACCCAGTTAATGTGGTTCAAAAAGATCCGTACCAACATTCCTATCTCATGGGTACTGTCTATTGTAGTAAACATTGGTATGTGGTTCGAGCGTTTTGTAATTATCGTAGTATCGTTACACCGTGACTTCGTTCCATCAAGCTGGGCAATGTTTTATCCAACCTGGGTTGACGTAAGCGTGTTTATCGGATCGATAGGGTTGTTCTTTACTATGTTCCTTTTATTTATCCGTGTATTGCCTTCAATTGCAATGGCCGAAGTGAAACTGATATTAAAGAGCTCGAGCGAGCAGGCTAAGAAGAAGTTACTTGAGCATGGAAATTTAGATAAGGAGCAGGTAGAGTTTTATAAAGAATCATTAACCTCGTTTGACAGCGTAGATATTACTGATTATCAAAAATTATAAAAATGAGCAGTACAAAATATATTTTAGGCCTTTTTGCTGATCCTGATGAAATGATGCACGGGATTGATACACTACAAAAAAATAGTGTTCCTATTTATGATGTTTATACCCCGATGCCTATACACGGTATTGAAAGAAAACTTGGTTTAAAGGATTCGCGCTTAGGTTATGCAGCATTTATGTTTGGCTGCCTGGGTGGTACAACTATATTCAGTATGGCTTATTATATGCTTGTACATGACTGGCCTATGAATATTGGCGGTAAACCGGCTTTTGCCATACCCGATTTTATTCCAATCACTTTTGAATGGACTGTATTATTTACAGCTTTTGGTATGACACTTACCTTCTTCTATGCAACCCACCTGTTCCCGGGTCGTACACCGAGGGTAATGGATTTCAGGGCCACTGACGACAGGTTTGTTATCGCCATTGATGCAAAAGGGAATATACCACACGACGAGATCACTAATTTATTAAAAGAAGCAGGAGCAGTTGAAGTAAAGCATAACGACAGAAAATATGTTAGCTATGAATAAAATTAAAATATTGGGCATAACGGTTATTACCATCGTTGCAACGGTTATAGTTACATCGTGCAAGGATAAGAGGAGTACCGGATGGGAATACGCTCCCAATATGTATGAGCACATTGCATACGACCCCGACCAGAAGAACGATAACTTTAAGGATGGTAAAACTGCACAGGTTCCGCCTGCAGGTACTACTCCGCTTGGTTTCGTAAGATTTGATTATCCAAATACTAAAGACGGGTACGAAAAGGCAGGTGTCGAAGTAAAAAGCACTTTGCCGCAAACACAGGCAAACTACGCCGATGGCAAAATATTGTTTGAGCATTTTTGCTCTCCATGCCATGGGAAAGAAGGCCAGGGAGATGGCCTGGTGGTTGCGCACGGTTTCCCTGCACCTCCATCGTATTCAAAAGGGCAGTCATCACGAGGTGGCGCCATGAAAGATCTGACAGACGGTAAAATTTATCATACTATTACTTACGGTGTAAACGCAATGGGGTCATACGCTTCACAGCTTGAGCCTAAAGAACGCTGGAAAGTAATTATGTATGTTCACCATTTACAAACTTTATAAGCTTATTATTAATGAACAATTCTCATAGTTTCGACGGGCAATTTGAATTTAAAGGCAAAGCTAAAACCTGGAGCCTGATTATGATAGCAATTGGTGTTATCGGGTTACTTTTTGGTTTCCTTACCGGCGCGGGTGAACGTACATTTGCAAACTTATTGCTTAATGGATATTACATCTCATGCGTTTGCATTTGCGGTATTTTCTTTTGTGCAGTACAATATGTAGCACAGGCCGGTTGGTCGGCTTCAGTGCTGCGCGTTCCGCAGGCATTTGCAAAAACACTGCCATACGCAGGTATTATATTACTTGTTATTATTTGTGCAGGTTTATTTATTACACATACAGGCCCTAACGAAGAAGGTACAAGTACTACTTTACCTTATCTGTATAAGCTTTGGGCGCTTAAAGGTGTAACCACACCTGGCAATGAAAATTACGATGCCGTAATTACTGCTAAATCAGGTTATTTAAATGTTCCGTTCTTTTTAATCCGTTTGGTGATTTACTTGGGTTGCTATAGCCTTTTAGGCCGCTTGCTGGTAAAATACTCAAACAATGAAGATGAGCTGGGCGGTATGCTTAACTATAATAAGAGCTTTAAAGTATCAGTTATATTTTTAGTAATATTTGGGTTTACAGTTCCTTTGTTTGCGTTTGATACCATCATGTCATTAGAGGCACACTGGTTCTCAACAATGTTTGGCTGGTATAACTTTGCTGCCCTTTGGGTTGGCGGTTTATCAGTGATAACTTTAACACTTATTTTCCTGAGAAAGAATGGATATATGCAATGGGTAACAGAAGATCACTTGCATAATTTAGGTCAGCTTATATTTGGGTTCTCTGTTTTCTGGACTTACTTATGGTTTGCACAATTCCTGCTAACCTGGTATGCAAACATACCTGAGGAAGCTGCTTATTTCTACAGAAGATGGGAGCCGCAATTTAAACCATGGTTTTGGTTAAACATTATCATCAACTTCCTTACACCACTGTTGGTATTAATGGCGCGCGATTCAAAACGTAAAGTAAGCGTATTACAAGTTGCCTGTATTATATTAATATGCGGACACTGGCTTGATTACTGGCAAATGATTATGCCTGGTACTGTTGGCCCGCAATCAAGCTGGGCTACAGAAATAGGTCCTATCGAAATTTCAATTTTTGTAGGTTTTGCAGGCTTATTTATATTCATGATGTTAACGGCATTGAGTAAATTTAAATCACTTGTTCCTAAAAAACATCCGTTGCTTGAAGAGAGCCTTCATCATCACATATAATAATTGTTAAATTTGCACAAAATACAAGAATACCAAACAAACATTCAAATGGGATTCAAACAACTAATAAATTCTAAAAAAACACTATCGCTTTTTGCAGCGTTCGTGCTGTTCGGCACAAACCAGTTAATGGCGCAAACAGCAGCCGATGCAGCTCCTGTTGATAAAGGCGCTATGTGGACTGGAGTTTTATATTATACTTTAATTTTTCTGGTTGGTGCTTTTTGCATAGCCATATTCGGTAAAATATTAAAGGTTTATGATCTTACCCAAAAAATGCAGGGTAAAAAAGGTCTTAACTGGAACGGTATTATGGGCATTATCTGCGGTTTATTCCTGATTGCAGGTATGTACGGAGCTTACTGGTCATTAACTGTGCAGGGAAGCATGAAATTACCTGAAGCAGCATCGGCACATGGCGGAGCAATTGACGATATGTTTACGGTTACTACCATTTTAACATTGATAGTATTTGTTATAACACAATGTTTGTTGTTTGGGTTTTTATTCTTTTACCGCGGGTCTGATAAACGTAAGGCACATTTCTTACCACATAACAATACTATCGAGAAAGTTTGGACAATTATACCAGCCATTGTTTTAACTGTACTGGTTGTATTCGGATTTTTTACCTGGCAAAAGGTAATGAACACTACTGAAACTAAGGGCGACATCAATATTGATGTTACCGGCCACCAGTTTGCGTGGGAGTTACGTTACCCTGGCCCTGATGGTAAACTTGGTTCATTGAATTTCAGGTTAACCACTCCTTTAAATAAGTTAGGTGTTGATTTTAAAGACCGTAACAGCTTTGATGATTTGTCAGCCGATACACTGGTATTGCCTGTTAATAAATCCATCAGGATAAATATTCATGCACAGGATGTAATCCATAGTCTTTACATGCCGCATTTCCGTGTGCAATTGAACGCTGTACCGGGCTTGCCTACCTTCTTTAAATTTACGCCAACTATACTTACCACAGAAATGCGTAGAAAAACGGATAATCCGAATTTCGAATACCTGCTTTATTGCAACAAAGTATGCGGTGGGGCTCACTATAACATGAAGAAAATAGTACGCGTTGTTACACAAGCTGAATACCAGGAATGGTTGGCAAAGCAAAAACCATATTTAACAGATCAGTTAAAGAAAGAGTTACATTTTGCTGATAACAAATCTTCAAACCCTGCACAAGCAGCATCAAACAGGTTAGCGTTAAACAATTAATATAAGAGTAGCGATTATGTCAACATTAGCAGTTCACGATCACGGAGTTGTACATCACGAGGAAGGTCACGAACACCACCATAAAGCAACATTTCTGAATACTTATGTATTTAGCCAGGACCATAAATATATAGCTAAGCAATTCCTGGTTACAGGTATAATTATGGCATTCATTGCAATGACCTTGTCTATATTATTTAGGATCCAGTTAGCTTATCCGGATAAATCATTTCCATTATTAGAAACTTTATTAGGCCGTTTCGCACCAGGCGGGCGTTTAAGCCCTGACTTTTACTTGTCGCTGGTTACCATACATGGTACTATCATGGTATTCTTTGTATTAACAGCAGGCCTAAGCGGAACCTTTGCTAACTTACTAATACCTCTACAGATAGGTGCGCGCGATATGGCATCACCATTTGTAAATATGCTATCGTACTGGTTCTTCCTGCTTGCGAGCATTATCATGTTATCATCTTTCTTTGTACAAAAAGGCCCTGCAAGCGGTGGTTGGACAATATATCCTCCTCTATCAGCATTGCCTAAAGCTATGCCAGGTTCAGACGAAGGGATGACTTTGTGGCTGATAAGTATGGTATGCTTTGTTGCATCATCATTAATGGGTGGTATTAATTACGTAAGTACCGTTCTTAATATGCGTACAAAAGGGATGGACCTTTGGAAAATGCCTTTAACAGTTTGGGCTTTATTCCTTACTGCAGTATTAGGTGTGTTATCATTCCCGGTATTAGTTGCAGGTGTTGTATTATTGATATTCGACCGTAGTTTTGGGATCAGCTTTTATCTTTCCGATATCGTATTGAATGGTGTAGTTCAGCCTTACGAAGGCGGTAGCCCGATATTGTTCCAGCATTTATTCTGGTTCCTGGGTCACCCTGAGGTATACATCGTTATTATGCCTGCGATGGGTCTTTCATCCGAAATTTTAGCAGTAAACTCGCGTAAACCGATATTTGGTTACCATGCAATGGTTTACTCATTAATAGGTATTTCCGTATTATCATTTATAGTTTGGGGTCACCACATGTTTGTAACCGGGATGAATCCATTCCTGGG
>Ga0206904_1054_pt1 | contig 31667 bp, 28 predicted proteins | sample Alteio_BWOrgHeat_42_FD_152981 | JGI IMG/M metagenome (GOLD analysis project Ga0206904, IMG submission 152981) | Enriched cells from forest soil in Barre Woods Harvard Forest LTER site, Petersham, Massachusetts, United States -... | ecosystem: Environmental > Terrestrial > Soil > Temperate forest >...
CAATGTTCTGGGCCGCTGAAATGGTCGTTATTTTGTGGCTCTATCAGAAATCATTTATTAATGTTTTGAAGATATCCGTCCTGATGATAAGCAGCCTGATGCTGGTCAGCCTGGTCATGGACTGGACACAGGTGTACACAAAGGATCAAATCATTTATCCCATCATTTTTAACAAGGGTTGGGTAACCGGTTTCTTTAGTTCCCTGTGTACATTTTTAGTGTGGCTGCTGCTGCGCAGGGAAGCGGACACCTATTTTATCCGGGGCATCACCAATAATCTGCTCCGGAATATATACCTGGTAGCGTCTGTCCTGCTAATTTTCTGTACAGGAGCGTTTGAAATAAATGATCAGTTTATCAAACGACTGCCGGGTACAGGCATGCAGTTTATATATCTCCAGCTTTACCTGGTCATTTTTGCACTTGTTCTTACCAGTCTGCTGACGAATTATTTAGTGAAACTGAATAAATATCTTCTGCTTACCATTCCCCTGCTGGTATTTTGTATTTATGTATTGAATATCGAAAACAATATTATGTCCGAAATCCGGGTACTGGAAAAAGGACAATACAGGTCATTTTTCCCGGCTGCCTGGATAAGCGCATCGGGGCTTATTTTCCTGATATGGAATACCATAAGTAATATCCGTAAAAATAAAACTGCATTTCTATGGATACTGCCTTATTTGACAGCCTGTATAGCGGTCGCCATTCTGATTATTTTCAGCGTGGAGATCAGGTCATTTTTTATATGGGTAAATTTTGCCCGGCCCGATTCAATCCGGATTTACGGGTCCATGTTCGACAAAGCCGGATTGTCGATTGTCTGGGGATCTTCTTCATTCATTATGATTTGGCTCGGAATGAAACATCGTTATAAGCCCCTTCGCATTGTGGCCCTGATTGTATTTGGCATCACGCTGATAAAATTATTCACATTCGACATCCGGAATATCGCACCGGCAGGTAAAATAATCGCTTTCATATTATTGGGCGTTTTACTTCTGATTATATCCTTTATGTACCAGCGCCTGAAAAAAATCATAATCGATGACCAGAAAATTCCGGAATAGTATATGCTGGGTGATCTTGCCGGTCATATCAGTTCACTTACAGGGACAGTCGTTTAAATATGAAGCGAAGATCGATCCCGTCAGCAAAGCCGGATTTTATGCAATTTATATGACTCCGGCATTGAGCAGTTATGTCAGGACAGATTTTAGCGACCTGCGGATAAACGATGAAAAAAATAATCCCGTTCCCTGGATTCTGGGCAGCAATATTCCCGCGTCGAACCCCGATATTTTCCGGCCGCTAAAAATCATCACCAACGAAATTATCGACAGCGGAAGAACTTTGCTGATCATCGAAAACGAACCGGCAGCTCAAACGGATGCGATTTACCTGCGCATAAAAAACGCCGCTGTCAGCAGAACCATCAATCTGAGTGGAAGCGAGGATATGCATAAATGGTTCTCCATTGAAGAAAATATAAGTCTGGAGAAACGGTTTATCAAGGACAAAGACAGCTACCTTGAAAAAATCTCTTTTCCATTAAGTTCATACCGGTATTTCAGAATTATAATCTACAATGGCAAAAATGATCCGTTGAATATCACTGAAGCCGGGCACAACACAAAAAGAGACCCGGTGTCGGCATCGTTGTTTATCGAAAATCCGGATGGACCTTATCTGCGAAATGACAGCAGCGACCATATCTCCTACCTGACAATTTTGAATCCGCGAGCTTATCATATAAGCCGGGTAGGCCTGCATATAAAAGGACCTAAATTCTTCCACAGGCATGTAGACCTGTTCCATGAACAACAGTTAGAGGGCAGTTTCCTGATATCATCTGATTCGGCATTCAATTTTTTTGTGCCGGTTTTCAACGACTCCAGTTTCCAGTTAAGGATATATAATGAAGACAATCCGCCCCTCGGCATCGCGGGAGTCACAACAGCCCAGAACGCTGAAAGGATTATTGCCTGGCTTGAGCCCGGTATTCACTACCAAATGAAAATGAAAAATGAAAAAACGGAGTCACCGCACTATGATCTGCTTAATTTCAAAGACAGTATCCCGCTGATTATTCCCGCGCTTACAATATCTGTCATTGAGCCCGTCGCAATAAACAATCCGGCACCCGATAAAGGCTTTTTTAAAAAAAACTGGCTTTGGCCGGTAATGATTATCGTATTACTGGTCCTTACTTTTTTTACTGCCCGGCTGGTTAGGGAAATTCAAAACCGTACCTGAAACTGTTTACTCTTTGACGGAACATTTCCGGATCGTCCCGACTTTGCTATTTCATCTGCCGGCGATTATCAGGGCGGCCCCCGCAAGACCCGTGTCTTTCACTAAATTGGTAAGTGCAATACTGATGATCGGATTTCCTTCTGAGCGAATCACGGCCGGCAGGTGAATGGTGAACACGATGATCAGCAGATAAATTGCCAGATACAACCCGGCGATTTTTGTTTTTTTGCCAGTCAAAAATGAAATGGCAACAACGATCAGGGCTGCTCCGGTCAGGTAAACCCAGAATATGTGGTAGGGGAGAAAAGAGGGAATAGTGTTTTGAAAGCCTGTGCCGTTTAGAAAATGATTGACTCCGAAAAAGCCAATTACTAAGGCATATAGAACAATGCCAACCCGGTAAATAGATTGAGTGTTCATAGCAATCGTTTTTTAGTGTACCTAAATTTAACGATTCTTACCAACTTTATTTTAATTCTCCCGGTATTACTGTAAGGGGTGTTTTCCTTCCTTCACGCAGGACACTGATCGTTGTTGGCCTGCCTATCACGGACTCGCTCAGGTGTTTTTGCAGATTATCAACCGTTGCAACGGGTTTTCCTTCAAATTCGACAATGATATCACCGGTTTTTATCTGACTGTTATGGGTATTTACATCGGCCAGAATGTCAAAAACATATATTCCGGTTTTCGTTTTCAGCTGATTTGCTGCAATCATTCTTGCGGTGAGATTTACAAGCTGGGCAGCGATCCCCAGGTGCGCCCGTTTTACCTTTCCATGCATGATCAGCTGACCGGCTATATAGGCTGCCAGATTGGATGAAACAGCAAAACATAAACCCTGCGCAGCTGCGATTACGGCTGTATTCACTCCTATTACCCGCCCGTCGGAGTTGACCAGGGGTCCCCCGCTATTCCCGGGATTTAAGGCTGCATCTGTTTGAATGATATCGTCGATCAATCTTCCATTGTTCGCACGCAGAGAGCGGCCGGTAGCACTTACCACACCGGCAGTCACGGTATGATGAAGACCCATGGGGTTGCCAATAGCAATGGCTATCTGTCCAGGTTCCAGCAGGTCGGAATCGGCAAATTGCAGAGGTTTAAGATCATCCTGATAAACTTTGAGAATCGCTATATCTGTAGATGGATCCGCGCCGACCAGGCTGGCATTCGATTCCAGTCCACCGGAAAACGACACTTTGATGGAAACTGCATTTTCGATAACGTGATTATTGGTGACCACATAACCATCTGTAGAAATCACGAATCCGGAACCTGAGCCCGGCATTTCCACCGGTTTGGAGGTTCCCGGATACCTGGTTTTCTTAATAACATGTATATGCGCAACCGCCTGTGTTGTATTTCGCACCACGCCGGTGATGGTTTTTGAATAGGCATCGAGCAAGAGTTTATCACCCGACGATACAAAATCCGGCTGTATAATTTCCATTTCCATGAAAAGCTTTTCCCAAGAATCAAACCAGAGATGCAGACTGAAATTCTGGCGTAAACTTCATACTTTCAGGGTTAACGGTCTGTCAACTTTGTAAATTTTGGGTATCCCCGAATCATAATGGCATAGCCGGCAGCTTATTGAATTCCGATTCCGGAATTTTACCGGCTCTTTGTTCTGCAGGGGTCTGGGGCCGCACCCAGGAATTATTGTAAGGTTGAAAACAGTCGCTTTTATTCAGGGACTCCAGCGTGATCGTATTATTCATATAACCGGCAAGAAGTTGAAAAGCCTGGTGATTTTCCTTTTTTAGAATCAGGAGACTGGCATTTGCCCCGGCTTTTGCCGCAATGGGAACTCCTCCGCCAAGTTCTGCCCAATGCCCTCCCAGGATCAGGTTTTTTACGGGCGTGCGGTAATGCGAGATTTTGTTTTTCATATTCTTTCTTCCCGGCCTGGCGCCCATCATAGTGCCATTTTTATTTCCGGTATAACGCCAATGGGTAACCGGAGTTGCTACTTCATAAAAAAGGATATGGGTGCGAAGACCGGGTGCCAGTTTTTCCTCCACCCTTCCAATCAGTATTTCAGCTACCTCATTTTTCAACTGCCGGTACGCTTCTCCCCGCACCCGTTTGCCGAAATTATCCAATTGGGTTTCCCACTCATTTTTATAATCCATGCAGGCTGGCATATACAATGTTAGTGTTCCCTGGTTCTCCGGAGCCAGTGATTTATCCCGCATGGAAGGCGCCAGGATACTGATTTCAGATCGGTGCGGATCGCCCCCGCTCTGATCACTGAAAAGTTGATTTTCGTCCACAAGGTGTACCAGTTCTTCATTAAAGCCCAGCGACTCAGCGGTACAATCGAGTGCCAGGGAGACGGTGATGGAAGAACTATAGAGGTCGGCTTTTTTCAGTTTTCTTTTCAGCGTCGCCGGAACAGCATCAGGTGGCAACAATTTCTCGTACAGGGTTTCAATATCACAGGCAGCGATAATGTATTTACTGTTCACCCGGTGAGTTGCGCCATGGTATTCAAAGGAAAGTCCGGTGGACCTGCCATCAGCCACGAAAATCTCCTTTACCTGACATTGTACTAATACATGATTCTGATAATGATGGATAACATGCTGAAGCCATTGGGGAATCACCTGGCTTCCCCCTTTAGGAGGGCTTTGAAAATCATGATAATAAGACCACCCGATGGGAATCAGGCAGCCGAGCACTTCCTGCTCACCGGAAAAAATCTCTTGTATGCGGTTGTTTTTAAAGAACCGGTCCAGTCCTTTTTTCAACCCCTTCTCCCCCGAAAAGGACAGGTAGGGAATGAACGGAATGGCGAATTCAAGCATGCGTATCTTATTTTTCAGTTTTTGAAAAAAAGACATGGTTTCTTCTGATCTGAAAATCCGGTTATAATTCTTAAAAGAGCGACCGATTTGCCGGGCTTTTGCGAATAATTTCAGAATCCCTTTTTTTTCGTCCGGAAAATCCCGGATCAGCTGATCCCTCATTTCGTCCGGGTTGTTGGTTAGCAGATAATCAAAATTTTCTCCCTTGTACCGCCGGATTCGCTGTTGTTCAATGGCCCTCGGATAATCGCTGCCAATGACTTTGAATAACTTATCCAAAATGCCGCCCGGTCCGTACTGGTTTAACCAATGGATCGCCGTATCAAAAATGAAATGTTTCCTCCTGAAACCAGCCAGATAACCACCCACCCGGGGTTCTTTTTCCAGGACACAAACGGAAAGCCCCGCCTTGCTCAGCAAGGCCGCTGCCGTTAATCCGCCTATTCCGGCGCCAATCACGACAACATCGTAATAATCTTTGAAATCGGATCGCAGCATTTCAGTAATTTACCAAAATCCGGCGGTATGAGATAAAAAAACCAATCTGACAGAAAATGGTAATTTTAACCTATTATGAACCCGCATGATAATATGAGAGAAGAAAAAATTATACTGATTATCAATGATTTTCTTCAGGAAGAATTTGAAGTAGACCCATCCAAACTCATTCCATCAGCCGACCTAAAGTCGACACTGGAGCTCGATAGCCTGGATTATATTGACCTGGTGGTGGTGATGGAAAAAAATCTTCACATTAAGGTAGATCCTTCAGATCTGGTTGATATTCATAGTATTCAGGATCTATACACATATGTTATTTCAAAAATGGAAATACAGGCCTGATTTAAAAACGGACATCCGGGTTTAGAAGAAAATTATTGATTTCTACAGTGAATCAGATGGTTCGCTGGCACGATTTTGCCATTTACAGGTTAAACCCCGCCTGCATGAGTATAAAAACGGGAAAATTTGCCCGGACCCCGGTTCCAAAACATGTAAAACCCATGCTGGCCACCCTGGTAGATAAGCCTTTCGATGATCCGGATTGGATCTTTGAAATTAAGTGGGACGGATACCGCGCAATTGCTATCATGAACGGAAAAATGGTTTCACTGCAATCGAGAAATGATAAATCGTTCAATGAAAAATTCTACCCGGTATATGACGCTCTTGTAAAATGGAACCTGCATGCGGTGCTTGACGGAGAGATTGTGGTGATCAACAAAAACGGACTTTCGAATTTTGGTGCTCTGCAAAACTGGCGGAGCGAAGCAGATGGTGAATTGATTTTCTACCTGTTTGATATCCTTTGGAAAGATGGAAATGATCTGCGCGATCTCCCGCTGGTGGAGCGTAGAAATATCCTGAAAGCCCTAAAACTTCCCTCCAATCATATCCGGCTGAGTGATGTTTTTGAAGCATCAGGCATCCATCTTTTTAAATCGGCAAAAAAACTGGGACTCGAAGGTATTATCGCTAAAAACAAACAAAGCACCTATCATGAAAATGACCGGAGTCGTGAATGGCTGAAAATTAAATCAACGAAGCGACAGGAAGTGGTTATTGGTGGTTACACCCTGAACAAGGGTTCCGGCAAATGGTTCAGCTCACTGCTCGTCGGAGCATACAGTGGAAAAAAGCTGATATATAAAGGAAAAATCGGAACCGGTTTTAATACAAAAATGCAGGAGGACCTTATGCGTCAGTTTAAACCCCTCATTACCAAATCGCAGCCCTTCAATACCCTTCCGGATATAAACAAACCCTCCCGGTTCAGGCCCGACCCTCCCGCCGCCAAAGCGGTCTGGTTAAAACCAAAGCTCATTTGCGAAGTTAGTTTTACAGAGATCACTTCCGACGGCGTCATGCGACATCCTTCATTTGAAGGAATGCGATCGGATAAAAAACCAGCCTCCGTAGTAATGGAAATTGAAATCCCGGAAGAAAAAATCCGGAAAAGCAAAAAGAACAGTACTCAAAATCGAATACTCATGCCTTCTAAAGATAATACAATTAAAACCCTGCTGAATCCTTCAGAAGAAACACAGGTTAAAAAAATTGCCGGCCGGGAACTTAAATTTACTCACCTGAGTAAAATATACTGGCCCAAAGAAAAAATCACCAAGCGCGACATGCTGAATTACTATTACCAGGTGGCGCCATATATCCTGCCCTATCTGAAAAATCGCCCGCAATCTCTCAACCGTCACCCCGACGGAATTGAAGGTGGCAGTTTTTATCAGAAAGATGTTAAGGGTAAATCTCCCGAGTGGATCGGGAAATTTGCATATCATAGTGAAGCGGACCAGCGGGAAAAAGAATTCCTGGTGTGCACGGATGAAGCAAGCCTGTTATATATGGCTTCGCTGGGTTGTATTGAAATGAACCCCTGGTCAAGCACCATAGACAAACCGGATAATCCGGACTGGTGTATTATAGATTTCGATCCGGACACAAATCCGTTCAGCCAGGTGATCGAAGCCGCAAAAGTGACCTACCAACTGTTAAAAAATCTGAGCATCGATGCTTATTGCAAAACATCGGGATCGACCGGTATTCATATTTATATTCCGCTCAATGCAAAATATACCTATGATCAATCCAAGGAGTTTGCCAGAACGATTGTGACAGCAGTGAATGGTGAGATTCCGTCTTATACCAGTATCGAAAGACCCACGGCAAAGCGGAAAGGAAAAATCTATCTGGATTTTCTCCAAAACCGTCCGCAGGCGACGCTGGCAGCCCCTTATTCCCTTCGGCCTAAACCCGGAGCAACCGTTTCGATGCCCCTGCACTGGGATGAATTAAAAAAAGGGCTGCGGATGCAGGATTTTACGATTCGCAATGCCATCGAACGTATTACTCAACAGGGTGATATTTTTAAACCGGTTTTAGGAAAGGGCGTTAATCTGGTTAAGGCACTGAAACAAGTGTGAGAGTGTGAGAGTGTGAGAGTGTGAGAGTTAAAAAAATAAGCCCCGCAGAGGGGCCCATTTTTTATTATCAACAGGTCAGATCCTACGCGTGTTCATGCGCAGCTTCGTAATTAATTCCGGCTTCTGCCACTTCCGTTAGCCGCATATCCGTTTTCTTTTCTTCTGTCAGGGTTTTTTCCAGCAGATCGGCGATATCCCCTTTACCCAGCGTACGGGCCAGTTGGGCCAGACCGCCATATGTGGAAATTTCATAATGCTCCACTTTTTGGGCTGCAAGAACCAGACCCACATCGCGGACAGCTGTTTTTTCTTCCGTTTCGTCAATGATACTTTCGCCTTCCTTAATGATCCCTTGCATCGCTTCACATTTTTTTGCATGTGCTTTTTCTCCGAGGATCTCAAACACCTGCTCCAGTCGATTCACATGCTCTTTTGTTTCTTCCAGGTGATCCTCAAAAGCATTTTTCAATGGTTGGGATCCCGCTGCTTTATGCATTTTTGGCAATGTTTTTACAATGTGTTTTTCGGCCCAGTAAATATCCCTGATTTCATCTACAAAAAAATCAAGTAACGGCTGATTCTCTGCGGCGGCTTCTTTCGAATGTGAATTCGTGGAAGCAGACTTATTTTTTGTTTTGTTCGGTTGCATGATTTATATGTTTCATTAAATGTTTAAATTATCATGCCATCCGGTATTTCTACGGAACCTTTATAGTTAAATTCACATAACGACTTTGCATGAAGAAAAAATTAATTGTACTGACAGGTGCCGGTATCAGTGCGGAAAGCGGATTGAAAACCTTCCGGGACAGTGACGGACTCTGGGAAGGCTACGATGTTAATGAAGTAGCTACCCCGCGAGGCTGGAGAAAAGATCCTGAACTGGTGCTCGAGTTCTATAATATGCGTCGTCAAAATGTGCGGGATGCCAATCCAAATGCAGCACATAAGGGACTCGCTGAGCTGGAACATTATTTCGACGTACAAATCATTACCCAGAATATCGATGACCTTCATGAGCGGGCGGGCTCTTCCAGGGTGTTGCATTTACATGGAGAGATATTCAAGATGCGCAGTGAACTCAACGAATCCCTGATATACCCGGTTCAGGAGGATATGAAATTGGGTGATCTGGCGGAAGATGGTGGGCAATTGCGGCCACATATAGTGTGGTTTGAAGAACCGGTTCCCCTGATTGCAGAAGCGGGGCGGCTTTCCGGCGCGGCAGATATATTTGTGATCATCGGAACTTCCCTGGCTGTTTATCCGGCGGCAGGGTTAATCGATTTTGCCGGTCCGCGGATTCCCAAATTTATCCTCGATAAAAATATTCCCCCTGTCCGGAACACTCAGAATTTATACGGAATTGAACTGCCGGCAACAGAAGGGATGTCGGAATTAAAGGAGCGTCTGATCAATCTTATCTGAGTGTTGCTCTTTTTTCTTTCCGGAGCCGGCGGGAATTTTCTGTTTGCGACCTTAAATGCTCATTTCCCCCAAAACACCGGTTTCAGCAGCCTCATGTAAATATTTTTTGCGAAAACAGGCTTCTTGAACCTTAACCTTATATTTGCCTTTTATCGAAATCAATAAAAACATTTTCCATGAACAAAGCAGAACTGATTGCAAAATTATCCGATGACGCAGGCATCACTAAAACCCAGGCAGGTGCCGCTCTCGATTCCTTTACCGAGGCAATTGCCAAAACACTCAAGAAAGGCGATAAAGTAACGCTCGTAGGCTTCGGAACTTTTTCCGTATCAAAGCGCGCTGCACGCAATGGCCGGAATCCACAAACCGGTGCAACCATTAAGATCAAAGCAAAAAAAGTAGCAAAATTCAAAGCAGGTAAGGAACTTGCCGGCCGCGTTTAACAGCTTACGGTATTTAATATTGGAATTTCGGGCCGGTTTATCCGGCCCTTTTTTATGCCGGTTATTTTCACAGAAACATCCGGAACAGTTTTCGGTCCTGAACTTTTCTAATCATCCAGGCTTTCTTCCGGTGCAATAAATTCAACCCGGTATATACGCATAAGTAATATAAAAATCGATATCAGGAGCGGACCGAATACAAGTCCGATAAAACCAAAAAGGGGTACCCCGACAAACACACCGAATAATGTAATCAGGGGATGTACGTTTCCGATACGTCGTTGTAACCACAAACGAAATACATTGTCCATCGTTACAATAACTCCCAGGCCGTAAACAAGTATGATGATTCCTTTGGTGGTATCGCCGTTCGCAAACTGAATGATCGCCAGGGGAACATAAGCCAGGGAGGAACCCACCAGTGGCAATATGGACGTAAAAGCAGTCAGGGCAAACCAGAGCAGAGGTTCTTTAATCCCTAAAATCAGGTAAAGAATCAACCCTGCGACTCCCTGTAATAATGAGATCAGCGGAATACCTACTGCGTTGGAAATGACCATTTGATTCATCTGCCGGCGCACCCGGAGGAGGTTGTCTTTTCGCAATGGAAGTGCTTCTTCCATCCAGTCTTCCAGTTTATTACAATTAGTCAGCATGAAATAAAGTAAAAAATACATCACCACCAGGGCCACGATTGAATTAACGGTCGCCCCCAGGATTAACGGCAGTTCCGCCAGGGCAATGCCACTGAGATTCTGGATGGTTTCAGCATTCATAAAGTGATAGCCGATATGTGCTTCAATATTTTTAAGAAACTCCACCAGCGAGTGGGTGATTTCCGTGGCATGACTAATTACATAACCCACTTTTGAACTGACCGTATTAATTAAAATAAAAACCGGCAAAAGAATCATGATAAAGGAAAAAAACATCAGGAGCATAGCAGCAGAAGCCGGCTTCCACTTCCTTGTCAGCAAATGCTTCATATGCTTTCGCATCAGAACATAAAATGTAACGGCACCGAGAAAAGATGGCAGAAATGATTTCAGGTAGGTGAACAGAATGATACCCAGAACCGATAAAATGATAATAAAAAAAAACTGCCTGACTCTTTCGGGATCAAAGGGTTTCATTAGCTGCTTTTAAGGCAAGATACAAAGAGTATTTATGGCCGGGAGTCAAATCTTAATCCGGTAGCACCCGGTTAACCGGGTGGATAAACAAAAGTCTGTTTTACATTTTCCGAAAGCGTTACAAAGGCACCCCAGACAGCAGAATAAACTACCATCCTCACAAATTGCAACCACATTTCTTTCCGGGATGTTTCCACGGAGAACGGGAGGTTGATGACATAGTACAGAATCAGCAATACTAATTGAGCCGCCAGTAAAACTGCCAGGGTATAGACAAACATTTTCGGAAAAATATCCCTTCTGCCGAAAAACCAGAATATTAATGCCCCGGTTGATGCAATCGCCAGAAGGGAAATAAACATTTCAAAAATGAAAAGAGTCTGCAATTTCGCGCCACCCGCCAGGTCAAGTCGTGTCCAGGTCGATTTAAGAAAATAATTCTCGATATAAAAATAATAACCCTGTATGGCCACCCGGATAATCATGGTTAAACCCAGGAAAATAATCCATCCGCCTAGTGGCCGACCGGCATAGCTACGCTGATCGGACACATATGAATTCTTATTGAGAAACCGGAACCCCATGGTAAATAGAACCCCGAAGAAAAAACATAACCAAACCGTTATCCAGTTTACGGGTGGCAACAAAAACAGGCAAAAAATTCGGCGCACGTTCGTTAGTTCGGGTTTCTCAAACATAATAAATAAACAGCATTTAAACCAGCTGAAGATCAATCAATTTAGGATACACGCAACCCGCTTTTCAAAAACCCGTACTCACTACAAAGCGCTTTTTTCAATTTAATTCTACTTCAAAAAACGTTCATTCAATGCGATTCAAATATATATGGTTACCTGTAATTTCCGTATTACTGATAACTAATCTTGATTCCTGTTCAAAAAGTTCAGGATACGGCAATAACACACCGGCAACTCCCAATACGCCCACCGTGTCGGTTCAGGTCAAAACGGATTCCCATTTTGGGTCTATATTAACAGATGGAAGCGGGAATACCCTGTATTTCTTTTCCCCGGATGCCCACGGCAATTCGGTCTGCACCGGCAGCTGCCTGGTGCAGTGGCCGGCGTTTTATGTTGCCAGCCCTACCTTTGGAACCGGACTGGATGCCTCCGATTTTTCATCGATTACCCGTTCAGACGGGGCGAAACAGACGACTTATAAAGGTTGGCCTTTATACAGATATTCACTGGATGCCAATCCCGGCAACATTGTGGGAGACGGTGTCGACGGGATCTGGTTTGTTGCAAAACCCGACTATACTGTCATGCTGGCCGTAAACCAGCTGGTTGGGAATGATGGAATCAGTTACGACAGTACCTATAAGGCCGGAACCGGAAACACGATCTATATTACTGACGACCGGGGTGTCACTTTATACAGGTTTTCGAAAGATAAATCCGGAACGAATACCTTTACAAAATCCGATTTCAGCAATGACCCCACGTTCCCGATTGTTCAGATCAGTACAATACAAAATGTACCTTCAACATTGGATAAAACGGCTTTTGCGAGCATCACCGTTTTTGGAAAACCGCAACTGACGTATAAAGGATGGCCGGTATACCGGTTTGGAGCAGATTCTCTTGTCCGTGGAAATACCAGGGGAGTAAGTGTGCCAACACCCGGATTCTGGCCGGTTATGAATGCGTCCAGTCCGATAGCGCCACAATAAATAAAATAATTCTTTACGCAGCAGATAAGAGACGATTTTGGATATAATTCAGATTATAGAGGGGTGTAAAAAGCAGGAGCCACGCAGCCAGAAAATCCTCTATGAGCGATTTTATGGATATGCATTGAAAATCGCCTTCCGGTATGTGTACCGGTACGATATAGCCGTGAACGTTACAAACGATGGATTCGTAAAAGTGTTCCGTTACATTGAACGATTCAGGTATTCGGAAGAAGATTTTCCTGAACGGCTATTGATGGCATGGATGAAACGGATTGTGATTAATACATCCATTGATGAGCTCCGCAAGAATAATCTGACACCGGAAATCGGCGGCATCCCGGATTATGTGTGGGAAGAACCGGATAAAAGTCAAAAGGCAGACCAGTTGCTCCTGTATAAGGAACTGATCAGCTATGTAAAAGATCTTCCGCCTATGTACCGGATTGTATTCAACATGTTTGTTATCGACGGCTGTACGCATTTTGAAATTGCAGATACGCTGGGAATTTCAGTTGGCACATCAAAATCAAATTTATCAAGGGCAAGGGGAATACTGCAAAAGATCATAAAAGAAAAGGAGGAGGTGAATTCATGGAGCATGTAAATAACGATATGGACGACCTGTTCAGAAAGGCGGGCGATCTTTATCCGCTCAAAACTACCGGGTCGGACTGGGACAAAATGCTTGGCAGGCTCAAGGAAGAAGACTTTGGAGATGAAACTGGTGTTCCGGGTAGCGATACCAAAACTACACGTTTCAGACGCCGCTGGCTGGTTTTACTTTTTCTCATTCCGCTCGGACTCGGTTCAGTGATTTATTTTTCTCATTCTGAAAAACAGGCTGGCGAAATCGCATTGCCCATCTCCAAAAAGGACGGGAATCCGGATCAGACTGCCAGAGCGAGTCGAATGCCTTCAGACAAAGTTGAAAAGGCTCTGCCGAAAGAAATTGATAAACCATTTCCGAACCAGGCAGGTAAAATTTCTCTCTCTGCAGAGAAAACATCTCCAACAGTAAGTAAAACACCAGCAGGCTTTGTGAACAGCGCCGGCGTTTCCAATCGCAAAGAGAAATCTGCGAATAATGGAAATGACTTAAACAACGCGGGAAATGCGAAGTATGGTGCAGCGGCGGTGGCAGTCACAACAGCCGTTAATTCAAAAGAGAACACCGGTTCACCCAAAACTGAATCTGCGCAAGCGCAGGATTCAAAATCAAATGCGCCGGTCGACAGCAGTACTTCGACGGAAACCAAACCGGCCGGTGTTAAACCGGTATTGACGGCCAATGCGAATAACACGACGCCTGAAAACGGTTCGAAAGCAAAAACAGCAAATACAAATAAGGCCGCGTCCAAAGGTTTCTACGTCGGGCTGATGGGCGGACCGGATTTCAGCACAGTAAAATTTCAGGGAGTAAATAAAACTGGTTTAAGTCTGGGTGTGCTGGTCGGATATCGTATCAATAGTCGGTTTTCAATTGAAAGCGGGATAATTTGGGATAAGAAATATTATTATTCTAGTGGCGAATACTTCAAGAGAACTCCGCCGGTTCCATCAGGCGTCGGTATAAGTGGAAGTTGCAATATGTTAGAAATTCCACTGGACTTCCGGTACAATTTTGCGACGGCAGTCAAACATAGTTATTTTGCCAGTGCAGGGCTTTCTTCTTATTTGAATATGAAAGAGAAATATTCGTTCTCCAATTATCCGAATGTCGATAAATCCTATAACGGACCGAGCAATATCTTTTCCATTATGCAGTTGAGTGCGGGTTATGAGTATGCCCTTGGAGAAAAAACAAAGATCCGGATTGAACCCTATATTAAAATTCCATTAGCCGGAGTCGGTACAGGTAGTATGCCCATCTCAAGCGCGGGCATTTACTTAGGTATCACCCGATCTTTCCGTTAATGCTGACCATAGAAATCTATCATGCAACGAAAATTCATTTTTTTCGGAATAGGCTTCCTATTGCTTTGCCTGGCCGTCTGGGGAATTTATAAAGTGCTGAAGCCACACCAGAATGCGGCTTCAGAGCAGACGGAGGCGACTATTTCTGCTCGGGAACTTTACGGTGACTTTCAGAAAGCAGAAAATCAGGCCAATCAGAAATGGGTGGGAAAAGTAATTGAAGTCACCGGACGGATTGCCTCTGTGGCCGATGCAGGAAATTATGTTTCTGTAAACCTGCGGGCAACTTCTGAAGGCGGCATTAATTGCAGTATCCTGAAAAAAGATCTGAATCCGGGCGACAAACTATTGATAGGTGATTCTATTGACATCAAAGGAAAATGTACGGGTTTCCTGATGGACGTCAACCTCGTTGACTGCATCGTTAAAAAATAGTAACAGGATATCAAATAAACAAAAAATAATGCTAAAACAGGTTACCGTATTATTGATGCTTGCTGCTTTTCCTGCTCTTTTTTTGAGCTCCTGTACCAGCGAACAGCTGGCGCCAGATTGTAATACGCAGAATATGAGCTATACTCAAAATATAGTCCCCATTCTCAAAAGCAATTGCTATAAATGCCATAGTTCAGGAAATTCCGTGGGCAGTTATGGTCACCTGCTGGACAATTATGACAGTCTGGTACCATTCACTCAGCGGGATGCGAACACGCATATCAGCTTTCTGGAAGGAGTCATTACACATACCCCGGGTTATATAGCCATGCCGTATATGGACGGAAAACTGGATACCTGTGCCATCAAACAAATCCAGGCCTGGATAACCCAGGGTCATCCTAATAATTAAATCAATTCTATGCATTTGCGATTCAGTTTCATTTTTCTGGTCATAACCTGTTTGTCAATAAATGGCTTTAGTCAGAATTATATGACAAAGACCGGCTTTATAGGATTTTATTCAAAGACATCTCTGGAAGATGTCAACGCCGAAAACAATCAGGTTTACGCCGTGCTGGATCCAGCCAGCCATCACCTGGCATTTGCGGTTCTGATGAAGGGATTTATTTTCACAAAAGAGCTCATGCAGGAACACTTCAATGAAAACTATGTGGAAAGTGACAAATTCCCGAAAGCAACTTTTTCAGGTACCTGTTCCGGCGATATGGATTTAAGCAAAGATGGAACCTACCAGGTGGTGATTAAAGGAGATTTAACGCTCCACGGGGTAACCAAACCGGTTGAAACCACTGCTCAGCTGGAAGTAAAAAAAGGCCGGATTCAGGGCAATTCAGCATTTAAATTAAAACCCGAAGATTTCAATATCGGTATACCCAGCATTGTGAGGGAAAAAATTGCCAGTGAAATCAGCGTGAAGGTTAAGGTAGAATTGACACGCTCAAATTAACAAATATGAATATCATGAAAATTCTTTTCAGTTTGCTCCTTTTAACGGGCAGTTTCCGGCTATCCGCGCAGGATAACTTACTTAAGTCGTTGAACGATTCCATGTCTTCATCACCCAAAACAGGATATGTTACCGGTACTTTTAAAGCACTGTATGTCGTAAATATGAAAACGATCGAGGCGCCCGCAGCAGGTGCGTTGAACGTTGAAATTCAACACCGCTTTGGAACTGTCAATACCGGTGCTTATAATTTATTCGGGCTCGATTTTGCAACACTTCGCCTAGGGCTGGATTATGGCATCAGCGACCGGCTTTCAATCGGTATTGGCAGAAGCTCTTACCTGCAGACCTTCGACGGGTATTTGAAATACAAATTATTACGGCAGACCGATCAATCCATGCGCATGCCTGTGTCCGTTAGTCTGCTGGGCACCTCGAGTTATTTTACGAATCATGCCCCTCTGGGCGACAATGCCGGGATTTCAAGTTCTGCCCGGTTCAACTACACATTCCAGATGCTGATTGCGAGAAAATTCAGTAGCGCATTCTCTTTTGAACTCACACCTACCTTCATTCATTATAATATGGTTGCAACTTCTGCCGATCAAAATAACGTGTTCGCCCTTGCCGGTGGTGCCAGGATGAAAATCACCCGGCGTATGGCTATTACGGCGGAATACAATTACTTGTTCCCGAATCAGTTGGTTTCGCCACTGGATCCTGCGAGTCCGCCCAGGACCAATTCGCTTTCCTTTGGCTGGGATATTGAAACCGGCGGCCATGTATTTCAACTCGTATTCACGAATTCCCAGTCTATGGTCGAATCGCAATATATCGGGCAAACAGCCGGCACCTGGGGTAAAGGATATATTTATTTCGGATTCAATATCTCGCGGAATTTCAATTTGAAACCGCATAATAAGAAGGCTTAACGCTGAACGCCTAACGCTTGTGACTTTAGGCACAGGACATTTTAAAGTGGCTATGTGGAATTGTATAAACTGAATAATGTGGGAGTAGAATAACAAAAATGCTTTAAGCGTTAGGCGTTATGCGTTCAGCGTAAACCTCCGGATTGACAATAAAAGGCAACCGCTCTCCCTTTAGTCCTGCAACTATATTTTTGGCTGCTAACAGCGACATGGCAGACCGGGTTTCCTCTGTTGCCGAACCGATATGCGGCAATACACACACATTCGGCATAAATAGCAGCGGATGATCCGGCCGCATCGGCTCCGGATTCGTAACATCCAGCCCCGCTCCCCAAATCACTCCTTTCTCCAGGGCCTCCGTCAGGTCAGTCTCATTATGTATCCCTCCCCGCGCAGCATTTATAAATATGGCGGTGCGTTTCATGGATGCAAATACGTCTTTATTAAACTTCCCTTTCGTTTCAGCAGTGAGTCCTGAATTTACCGATAAAACATCGCTTTGTTCCAGCAGTTCAGGAAAGGAAACGCGGATTGCACCTAATTCTTTTTCCGCTTCCGGATGATCTCCACGGTTATGATAAATTATTTTCATGTTGAAAGCAGCGGCACACCGGCGGGCCAGTTCAAAACCTATCTTACCCAATCCGAATATCCCGAGGGTTTTACCACGGATATCAATTCCAAGATTAGCCGTAGGTTCAAAAAAACCCCAGGCTCCCTGCCGGATCGTATTATGCATATAAAATGCCTTGCGTGAAGTAGCCAGTATCAGTAAGAATGCAACGTCTGCCGTGGAATCGCTTAAGACCCCCGGCGTATTTCCAATCGGCATCCTGATAGCCGTAGCCGCAGCAATGTCCACATTGTCGTATCCGGCACTATGCAGACTGATCACCTTTAAATGCGCAGCTGCCTGCAGGAAAGATTTGTCGATCCGGTTTCCGCCGGCGCTCAAAAGTGCATCGGCGCTTTTGCAATTTTCTATTAGCTCGGTTGCCGTCAGGTCTCGTTGGGTTGTCCACTCCGAAATTTGCACCCCTGCTTCCCGTAAATACTGCAACCCTGCTTCCGGAATTTTTCTGCTGATAAATACTTTCATCCAAATAATATCTTAGTTAATTGCCGCAAATTATCTGCCTGATTTTACGGCTTCTCCAATCTGATGGCGAATCCGCCGCCAGACGCCATCGGAATTTCCAAATCAGATAAAACATTTACCTGCAACGACCTGATCAGTATCCCGTTCGGATTGAACGGTGATCTCAAATCGTCCTGGTAAAGTTCTGCCCGCCACTCTCCCTTTTCCAAAAAGCGGAAGTCTATTTTTAACATCCCTGACTTATTACCCGTGATCCCTCCAACCCACCAGGTTTCATTTTTTTTCCGTGCGATTACCAGCGACTGATCCGGCAAAGCACTCAACACTTTCGTCTGATCCCAGGTAGTCGGCACTTTTTCGATAAAATCAAATCCTGCCTGATTTTCATATGCCTCCGGATAATCGCAAACCATGGCATTTGCATTTTCAAGTATGACATACATGGCAAGCATATGGGATCGGGTACCCAGTACCAGTGGCCTGGTGTATTGGGCGCGGAAATGATCTTCGGTTACTGCCCGGAAACCACCAAGATGATAATCTGTGCTGCCGGCGACCAGACGCGTAAATGCAATATCGAGATCGTGGTCAGGGGAAACACCCTTCGGGTTCCATTTATCATGCTCATAATTCAATGTGCCTTCCCTTGTAAATTCATTTGGATAGGTTCGGCTGAGTCCGGTCGGCTTATAGGCACCGTGAAACTGAATATGCAAATGATGGGCAGCCGCTTTTTCCAGGATCTCCGTCTGGATATTCACCATCTCCTGATCGTCGCGATCCAAAAAATCGACCATCAGTCCGGATAAACCCCATTTTTCAAACAACGTAAACGCGCTATCCAGTTTCGGGTAAAGGGCCTTCCAGTGAACCCAGACCCGGACACCGACTCCTTTACTATGCGCATAATCGCATACCTGCTTCATATCCAGACCCGGTACAGGCTTAAGGACATTGCTGTTGGGCCCAGGCATAAAACTGATTCCATCATCCTGATACCATTGGTGAAGCCCGTATTCAACTACGGAATGATATTCTATTTTCGATCGTGCACAGAAATCGATATAATATTGTTGGGTAACGAAATTATTACCGGGCGCATTCAGTGTATCTGCCGTTACATTTCCATTCCACCAGGGGAAACTGGTTTTGCCCGGCCTTAGCCAACTCAGGTCCTTTACCCGGCAGGGAGGTGCGAGATCTGTAATAAGATTAGTTTCCAATAACCGGCCAGGTCCCTTACTAATCAGCAAAACCCGCCATGGACTCTCATGCGGCAGACGGGCAATCACAGCGTACCGGTGATCTGAGGGTCGTGGGGAAAGATTCGAAACAAGACCTGACCCCGTTTTAACCAGGTACATGCCTGCATAATCCAGCAGGGCCGCTTCGGTAATGGCCAGGTAAATGCTGTCGGGAAATGCAATTAACATCGGCATATCCATCAGGCTGTCTTCCGGTAGTTCCAGCAGGTGGCGTCGCAGATAGTTTCCTTCGTGGGAACTGTAATAATCCGGAAGCACGAGTGCATGTACGGCGGGGTTACCGGCAATTTGAAAACGGGTCTTTTCCTGTACAATAAAAACAGAATCTTCTTTTTCTTTTGGGAATAAATAGCGGAATGCCAGTCCGTCATCAAAGGCCCGTACCTGCAGTACAATTAACCGGCCTGGTGTTTTAGTTTCCTTCAGAAACAAATTCAACTGGCGAAAGGAATCGCTCACCGAACCCGATCTGCCCGTCATTAATTTATATTTTTCTGCTGAATCCAGTCGCTCCGATTTTTCCAGCCGGACTCCCCGGGCCAGTGAATCTGCCGCAAATACAAGATTTATTTCGGAAAAATTAATCAGCGGGTGACCCTGATAAGAAACGCGGTATCCTGGTTTTCCATCGATAATTTCAAACTCGTAAAGAATTTTGCTGTCCGGGCTTTGCAATCGAACCGGAGGTGTTTTGAAAGCAAAACAGTGGATTGAAATAAATAAAAGCGCAACGTTAATTAAAAAATATTTTAAGTCCTGATTCATAATCTGCAAATAAACTGAGCCGGTCAATGAAGCGTTAGAACGATTACAGAAGCCGGCGGCATGGGAACTTCCAGGGAGCCTCCTTTTATGGAAGCCCCGGTGAAAATCGATGGTTTAATTTTATCCGGAACTTCAAAACTATTGTGATCCTGCATTCTGTCTGAATGCAGAATCCTTCCACCTTCCAGTTGCAACGCCGGACCCTGTAGCCGAATAGTTACGAGGTTCGCATTTTCGGGATCCAGATTAACAAGTGATATATGCGTATAGCCCTGTTTGTCTTTCGAAGCGGAAACCGAAATGGATGGTAAACTGTCGTTTCCTTCTTTATAAAATACATTCGTAATGTCCACAGGTATCCATACCGCATCCTGGTGCACATTATACATTTCCATCACATGGTAGGTGGGGGTCAGAATAATTTTTTGCTGGTTGGTAAGAATAACAGCCTGCAATACATTCACCATCTGCGCCAGGTTAGCCATGCGTACCCGGTCACAGTGATTATTGAAAATGTTCAGGGTCACTCCCGCCAGCATGGCATCCCGCATTGTATTCTGCTGATATAAAAAATGTGGATTTGTGCCCGGATCCCCTTCATACCAGCCGCCCCATTCATCCACCACCAGCGCCAGTTTTTTCTGTGGATCGTATTTATCCATGATCTGCTCATGTCTTGTAACCAACTCCTCCATCCGAATCGCCTTTTTCATGGTTGCAAAATATTGCTGACGGCTGAACTCTACTGAGGGACCTTTGGCAGACCAGTCAATGACGGAATAATAATGCAGGGAAACGCCTTCGATCAGGCCTTTCGGAATATCCCGCATCATAACTTCCGTCCAGTGATAATCTTCTGCATTGGCTCCGGAGGCGACACGAAACAGTTTGTCATTATTGTTCCAGTCCGCCATAAATGTGGCATACTGTTTATAAATATTACTGTAGTATTCCGGTGTCATATTACCGCCACATCCCCAGGCTTCATTTCCTACTCCAAAATATTTCACATTCCAGGGTTTGTCCCGGCCATTCAATTTTCTCCAGTCTGTCATAGGCCCACGGCCAGAGCCATTTACGTAATCAACCCATTGAGACAGTTCCTGAACAGTGCCGCTACCCACATTGCCCGCCAGGTAAGGCTCTGCACCGATTATTTCGCACATATTCAAAAAGTCGTGCGTACCGAAACTGTTATCTTCCGTTACACCCCCCCACCATTGATTAATCATCGCAGGGCGGTCTTTTTTTGGCCCCACGCCGTTCTTCCAGTGATAGGTATCTGCAAAACAGCCTCCCGGCCAGCGCAGTACAGGCACTTTCAGCTTTTTCAGAGCGGCGATAATATCATTGCGAACGCCCGCTGTATTTGGAATCACGCGATTCGTATCTCCTACATATATACCATCATAAATACAATGACCCAGATGCTCCGCGAAATGACCATAGATATTCTTATTGATAACCGTTTTTGCGTCATTTAAATGCAGCACTGCGGTCGCCGTTTGTCCGGATACATGAAAGGCGGTGAAAAAAACGGAAATACAAAGAATCATTCTGAAATTTCGCATGGCTTCTTTATTTGCAGAACATTTTATTTTAAATATACGATTTAAGCGTAACGCGTTAAGCGTTAAATTGCCGCATGAACGTCCAGATAGAAAGTGGCTGGAAGAAGGTCCTGGAATCCGAATTTTCCAAACCTTACTTTTTACAAATCGTACATTTTCTGAAAACAGAAAAAAATATCGGGAAGATCATTTATCCACCGGGGAGCCAGATTTTTAATGCATTCCAAATGAGTCCTTTTGAAAAAACGAAAGTCGTTTTGCTCGGTCAGGATCCCTATCATGGCCCCGGGCAGGCACACGGACTGAGCTTTTCGGTACCCGACGGGATTCGGCCTCCACCCTCGCTCCAGAATATTTTTAAGGAGCTCCATACGGATATTGGAATGGCTATTCCCGCCAACGGCAATCTCACGCCCTGGGCAAAACAGGGTGTACTGCTGCTCAATGCCTACCTCACTGTGGAAGCTCAATCGCCTATGAGCCACTCCCAGGCCGGCTGGGGAGAATTTACCAATACGGTAATTCATCAGCTTTCGGATCTGAAGCAACATATCGTTTTTCTTCTATGGGGAAAATTTGCGCAGGAAAAACAGGTACTGATTGATGAAACCAGGCACCTCGTTTTAAAAGCCGCCCACCCTTCTCCATTTTCAGCGGACAAGGGTTTCTACGGGTGCCGTCATTTCTCCAAAACCAATGAATATCTGATGAAAAACGGGATCGATCCGATCGACTGGAAGTTATAAACCAAAAAAGCCCAACGAAGTGCAAATCTTTAAAAATATTTTCGGAAGAATCTGGGCAGTCTGGGGAGTGTTGGTGTTCGTTATAACCATGCTGATCTTCCTGGTCCCTTTTTTTCTTTTCATCTATTTTCAGAAGGATCCGAAAAAAACAAACCGGTTTATCCTGTACTCAAGAACCTGGATGGATATTTTCCTGGCACTTGTGGGATGCCCGCTGAAAATTACCGGCCGCGAATATTTCAAAAAAGGCAAAACCTATATCGTAGTCTCTAATCACAATGCCCTGATTGATGTACCCGTTTCATCCCCCGGAATTCCGGGCGGAAATAAAACCATTGCAAAAGCGGAAATGGCTAAGATTCCGATATTCGGACTCATTTACAAAACCGGCAGTATACTGGTGGACAGGAAAAATGAAAAAAGCAGGCGTGACAGTTTTTTGAAAATGCGGGAAGTTCTTGACATGGGATTGCATATGTGTATCTATCCGGAAGGAACCCGGAATCTGACAGGTGAACCAATCCGGCCCTTTCATGATGGCGCTTTCCGGCTGGCTGCCAGCACCGGAAATTCCATTATCCCGATGATCATATTCAACAGCCGTAAAGCAAATCCGCCGGATAAGGGTTTTTACCTGATGCCAGTGAAACTCTATATGCATTTTTTGCCCGAAGTACAGCCGGGACCCGGCGAATCGGTGGCCGAACTCAAAGCCAGGGTATTTGACATGATGAAAAATTTCATCATAGCAAATCAATAGAAAGTACGCGTACGGTTTATTTTCAGATCCCTCAGAATATTCGATTTTGGATTGATCGTAATGTTGAAAGAACGCCAGGGGCCGACAGGCGTGACGTTGATGGACAGCTGCCAGCAATGCATATCGCGCGATAGAAAAGTGGTCAGCGTGTTCAGGGTCAGGTTTTTTACATCGTAATAGCAGTTAAACCCGGCTTTCCATTTTTCCGTAAGATTAAAATCTCCGCTAAATATCAGAGAAGAATTGATCTGGGTTACATATTTATTATAAACAAAACTATTGCTGTAGTTAAATGCAAACGAAATGTTCACCGACCAGGAAACATTAAAGTCCACAAACTCTGCCGGATTCTGCCGGATATAATCCAGTTGCGCCTGTTGTTCTTCTACCGTCATCGGCATTGAATTATCCTCCACATACTTTTTATCAGCTTCCGCTTTTTTGGGGTCTTTTGGTTTGCTTTTAAATGATGTAGTCAGGGAAACGCTGGTATTCGTTATCCGCCCGAGACTAAAACCCTTCCCTTCCCAGGCATATTTATTTTTCGGGATTCCCAGGGAATCGTGCTGATAAGGATCCAGGTTTGCATTGAAAGAAAATACAACTTTTTTAAAAAGCGTACTTCTCAGATACAAATTGATATTACTAAGTTTAAATGAGTCAGCCAGATAATTATAACTTCCGGTAAATCCAAATCCGTCGATCAGTTTTACTTTTTCATTCGCGCCGGCACTGGTATCCGTTTTTGAACGCACTTTCATCTCGATATTATTGTCTACGCCGAATCCAACTCCGCCAAAAGTTCCTGCGCCAAATGCCTGGTAAACGTTCCCGTTATACAGGTTTATATTCTGGAAATTTCCCTGGCTGGTATATTGCACACTTTTATAATAACTCTTGGAAAGATCCGGGGAATAGGAAAAGCTGATGGTGGGCCGGATCGTATGCCGTATCCCGAGAATCCGGCTATTCTTTCCAAAATTCTGAAAGGTTCCGAATATGGCTGTGCTCAATCCGAGGGAAAAACTGACCGAATTGGCAAAATAGACTCCCTTTTGTGAAGTCGTATCCAGCTTCCCCTGTCCGTCGTTATAAGTCGAATCCCATTTATAATCAAATTTGTTGCTGAATATCCTGTTTTGGAAACTCATGCCCGGTGTTATCTGGAGAAAACCAACCTGCGGCAGGGCCAGCGATATCGGAATATTATTCTGCACCCCATATTTGAAAGTATCCAATACATGTTTGAAACTGCTCAATGAATCATAAAAACTTGTCATGCCGGTCATACTCGTATTCAGACCAATACCCAGTTTCTGATACCATTTTGGCGTTCCGACGAAGTCCTTAGGAGCCAGCGGATAGATGGTAATTGCTGTAAAACTGAGGGATGGCGCGGTTATATTCACCAGGCCGGTCAGGTTATCCTGATTATGATTGGCATTTACAGTCAGGTTGTATTTCCCATCCCCGAACATTTTTGAAAAGGCAATGGAAGAACTTATCTGGTTATTGTAAGTAGCCAGCGGATTGGTGAGCTGGTATTTATTAAACTGCACCGACATCAGGTTCACATTGGCCGAAAAATTCTGCCCGGGATGGGCTTTACTATCGACACTGTGAGACCATTGAAACTGGTAGGTTTTATAATCCGTATAGGGCGTTTTGCCATCGTCGCTGAGGATCCGGGTATTTTGATAAACAATGTTCAGCCGCCCGCTGAACCGGTAACGAACCCTGTACTCCGGCGTCAGATGCAGCGTATATCCCCCATAGGAATAGAGATCGGCACGAAAGGCGACGTCGAAATTATCATTCAGTACTTTATAGTATCCAATACCGGTTAGCCCCAAGCCATACTGCTGACTCACGTCGAACGTGGGTGCCAGAAAGCCGGAATGACGACCCTGGGAAATCGGGAAATACCCGAATGGTATATAGATGGGAATCGGCACACCTTCAAACTCCGGATGAACGGGACCGGTAATGGCCATTTTTTTATTGATGAGTTTCATCTTGTTGGTGCGGAAAGCAAAATGCGGAGTATCCAGATTACAGGTTGTGAAGCGACCCCGGTAAGCATAATAGTCATCCCTCGAAATCTTCTTCATCTTCTCTCCCATCACGTACATCTCACCGCTTTGTGTAAATGTATTTACCGTTATTCCCCGTTGCGTTTTCATATTGAACACCATGGAATCGGATTCCATCTTGGTATCCGCCTGGGTCATTTTCGGCTTCCCGATCATGGCTCCGGACGTGTCCCGGGCATACGTGGCTATAAGCAGGTGATTGGGCTGGTCCATTCGGATATTATACGCATCCAGGTCTATATCCTTGTATTTGGTATTTGCTTTATTGTACAGAGTGATATTCTTGGTTTTTACGTCAAGTACTACAGAATCCTGGGCACTGTATGCAACCGGCGCGTCCAGTGTATCCTTCGATACCGGAATGTGTATCGTGTCGGTCTGCAGGGTGAGGCTGTCTGAATGAAACGGTAGTGTGTCCAGCATGGCGGAATCGCGGATAACGGTATCCCTGATCGCCGGAATGTTTTTCTTTGGAATGGTATCGGTCGCGCGGTAAATTGATTTATTATGATTATTGTAGTAACGGGCTGAACTGTTAACAGTTATACAAAAGAATAGCAGGGTTAAAATCAGCGTGGAAAGGTATTTTAAACTAATTTTGCCCCCGTTGTTCATACAATACAATGGTACAAAAATAGGGGTATCCTATCTAAGAAATTGTGAAGATTAACATCTTGACAGTCAAAAAGAAAAGTATGGTGAGATCGTTTTTCGGCCGGTTCGTTTCCACTCTCATTTTTTTATCTTTCTCATCTTTTCATTCGGGGCCTGTTCCCAGGGCATTGAAACTTCGCACCATTGTGATAGATCCCGGACACGGCGGTATATACCCCGGAACACGCGGATTGATTTCGGTTGAAAAAGATGTTACCCTGGAAATTTCACTCAAACTGGGAGATGCCATCAAAAACACGTTTCCGAATACCAAGGTAGTTTTCACGCGTACAACCGATGCCCTCGTGAACGGAGCCACCAATTTGCGGGATGATCTGCATGGCCGTGCACAAATAGCCAATCAGGCCAAGGGCGATTTATTCATCAGCATACATTGCAATGCCACACCGCATCCACCCGGCGGTTATTATGAGAAACGAGTCATCGGACATAAAAAAAAGCAGGTCTATGTTGGTAAGGGATCCAAAAAACACAAGAAATGGATCAATGCGCCCATTTATGAATCATATTGGGTGAAGAATACCCGGGTTGGCACTGAAACCTATATCTGGAAAGCCGGTAAGCAGGAAAATAAGAATGACGCCATAAATGAACGCGAAGAAAGTGGCGAGGATGTTAATGACAGCACCAGCGCTGCTGAAGAAGCTTTTGACCTCACTTCACCCGAAGCACGTATGCGCGCTACTCTATATGAGAAAAAATATTTTGATAACAGTGCCCTGTTTGCAACGATGGTAGAAGAATCATTTGCCGCCGCGGGCAGACAAAGTTATGGCGTGAAGCAGCGGGACGTGGGTATCCAGGTTTTGCAGGCCACCGGAATGCCCAGTGTACTGATCGAAGTGGGATTCCTGACAAACAAAGAAGAAGAAGAATACCTGAACAGCGATAAGGGTCAGAGCGAAGTGGTACAAAATATAGTGGATGCGCTGGAGCGGTATAAAAATCAGGTAGAAGGCGGCATTTCAGCTCCTCCATTGCAGTCTTCAGACAGTAGTGGTAAATAAACACAGTCGCAGACAGTGAATGATCTTTTTCCTTAGGTTTGTAATGCAAAGGTGTTGGCAGCGGATATTCTAAATTTTAAAATACGGAATGAAAATTTCAAACGAAACAAAAATTGGCGCGCTGACATCCATAGCTATCGTGCTACTTATCCTGGGATTCAATTTCCTGAAAGGAAAGGACCTTTTTGAACACAGTAAGAAAATCTATGCTGTTTTCAAAAACGTGGAAGGCCTGGAACTTTCAAATTCCGTCAGCATTAAGGGACTGGAGGTTGGGAATGTCTATGCGATCCGCGCAACAGATAAAAATATTGACGGGATCCTGGTTACAATCAGTATGAAAAAGGATGTCAATATTCCAAAAAATTCAATAGCTGTCATCAATTCCGGACTCATCAATTCCGCCAATATCATCATCAGAAAAGGAAATGCCGCCGATTATATTCAGGATGGAGACACGCTGAACACAATCGAAAAGGGCAGTGTTCTCAACGAATTCCAGGCAAGCCTCAATCCCGTTTTAGCAACACTGAATTCAACACTGGGTTCACTGGATTCCCTGATACAGGTAGTAGGCAGCCTGTTTAATCCCGCAGTAAAGAATAATTTCACGTCCATCATCGACAACCTCGCCAGATCCTCCGCTTCTCTCCAGAATATGCTGAACGACCGGACCAGCTCCCTGGCACGTTCCATGGTTCATCTGGACAGCTTTACCAATAACCTGGCAAACAATAACCAGCGTATCACCGGAACACTCGATAACCTGGAGAAAACAACCGGCAAACTGGCTAACGCAAAAATTGATGAAACCCTGCAGAGCGCACAGGCCGCTATGAATTCGTTAAAAGATGCCATCAATAAAGTGAATAGTTCCGATGGATCCCTGGGTTTACTGCTGAATGATAAACGACTTTACCTGAATCTTGAGAACACCTCCCGCAGTCTGAATATTCTATTGGACGACCTTCGTATGCACCCCAAACGTTATGTAAGTGTTTCGGTTTTCGGAAAAAAAGATAAGGGCACCCCGCTGATGGCTCCCCTGAATGATACCAGTTCCGTCAATCCGCCAACAAAGAAGTGATGAAAAATGCGGTCCGTTTAATGGCCATCCTGATATTATCCATGTCAGGATTTCTGTCCTATGCGCAGGTAGCGGTCGGTTTCAAATCAAAAACAGACGATAGCATTCGCAATGTTTATATCTGGCATTCTGATACATTGCGGCAGTTGCACAGGGATTCAGTCGACATCCAGTCACTCTTTGGCCATGTAAAACTTCAAAGCGATCAAACCTTATTTTATACCGACAGTCTCGCGATGAACCATAAAGATAATTTCATCGAAGCATTCGGGCATGTGCATATAAACGACAAGGATTCCACCGATATCTATTCGGACTATATGAAATATTTTGTCGATACCAAGAATATTATCTTCCAGAAAAATGTAGAGCTGAAAGATGGCAAGGGTACCCTGTCGACGGATGAATTGCATTACGATATGAATATGCATATCGGTGATTATTATAACGGGGGTAAAGTGACCAATAAAAATACAGTTGTTACCAGCAAGGAGGGCACCTACTATGCGGATACCAAAGATGTGTTTTTTAAGAAAAATGTAAAACTACGTGACCCCGCCTATGAGTTGGAAGCTGATTCACTTCTTTATAATTCCGATCAGCAACTTGCCACATTTGTCACAAATACCTTTATCCGGGACAGCAGCGGAAGAACCATTAATACACGTGAAGGTTTTTATGATATGAAAAATCATCGCGCATCATTTGGCAAGCGGCCCACTATTGCCGATAAGGCTGAAACCATCACGGCGGACACAATTCATTTTGACGATAGTACAGGTATCAGTACTGCACTCGGAAATGCCGTTTTCCGGGACACAGTGCAGAACCTGACCCTGATCTCCAACTCCATGGTTGCAAACAAGAAAACAAATTCCTTTCTCGCTACATTACATCCGCTGATCATTTTAAAACAGGATAAAGACTCGATTTATATTACCGGCGATACAGTTTATTCTTCGCATATTCCGGATTCTGTGTTAAATACCCCTGACTCGGTGCAGGGTATGCCCATCGAACGCACAGCCAGAAACCCGAACGACAGCAGCCTCCGCTACCTCCAGATTTATCATCATGTCCGGATATTTTCCGATTCCCTGCAGGCCGTTGCGGACAGCTGCTATTATTCCGGCCTGGATTCTATATTCCGCTTATTTACGAATCCGATTGCCTGGGCCGGTGGTTTCCAGGTCACCGGCGACACAATGTTTTTGTATACCAAAAATAAAAAGCCGGACCGTTTATACGTTTTTGAAAACAGCCTGGTTGTCGGAAAGACCTATACGAATATGTACAATCAGATAAAAGGGAATACCCTTAACGGCTATTTTAAAGACGGTGTGATCGACTTTATGCGTTCCAAGGGAAGTGCGGAAGCGGTCTACTATATCAAGGACGACAGTATGGCGCTGGTAGGCGTTAACCGGGTGAATAAAGCCGATGTTATTGATCTGCTTTTTCTCAACAAGCAACTTAATAAAGTAGTACTTCGCCAGGACGCGGATGGCGTGATGTACCCAATCAAGAAAGTAAATGTGGATGAAATGAAATTGCGGAATTTCCGATGGGAGGATGCAAAACGGCCCAAGACCAAGTACGAGTTATTTGAGAATTGATTTAGGCGTAAGGCGTTAAGCTTTTCAGTGCGGAAAAAAGATATACGAAATTAAAATCGCCGTTACAATAGCCGAAAGATCGGCCAGCAGGGAAACGGGAATGGTATAGCGGACTTTACTGATGCCGACTGAACCGAAGTATAAAGCCACAATATAAAAAGTAGAATCTGTGGTTCCCTGGAATATGCAGGCAAGTCTTCCCACGAATGAATCCGGACCATATTGCTGCATTGCCGTGATCATCATACCCCGGCCGGCGGCACCACTCAGCGGTCGCATGAGGGCGGTAGGTAACGCCGGCACGAAATCAGTTTGGAATCCGAGCAGGTGAAAAAAAGAACCGATTCCACTGACTATGAAATCGAGTACACCACAGGAACGCAATACACTGATCGCAACCAGCATGGCCACCAGGTAGGGTATAATGGTAACCGCTACCTGGAATCCCTGTTTTGCGCCTTCGATAAACGATTCATACACATTGATACGGCGAACCAGTCCTCCGACAATAAAAACAATGAATAACAACAGGATAAGGCCGTTACTGAATACTTTCGAAAACGGATCAATATAACTGCTGTGCACGCGCAGGAAATAAACCAATGCCCCGATCAATGCTGAAATACCGCAGATCCAGAACAGGATAACCGGTTGAAATAAGTTTATTTTTTGTTTGACTGCCACCACGGTAAGCGCTACCACAGTAGCTACGAACGTAACAATCATACAGGGAATAAAAATGCTGGTGGGATCATTCGATTTGAGAATGGCGCGCTGGGCGATGATGCTCACCGGGATAATCGTCAGTCCGGAAGCATGTAACACCATGAACATGATTTGCGCATTGGAGGCTGTGTCCTTATTCGGGTTCAGTTCCTGCAGGCTTTTCATAGCCTTCAGTCCGAAAGGTGTAGCAGCATTATCCAGGCCCAGCAGGTTTGCGGAAAAATTCATGACCATATGCCCCATCGAAGGGTGATTCTTTGGCACTTCCGGAAATAGCTTATTGAAAAAAGGGCCGATGATACGGGAGAGAAAATTGATGGCGCCTGCTTTTTCTCCGATATTTAAAAACCCAAGAAACAACGCCAGCACACCAATCAATCCGATAGATATCTGCACACTCGTGCCGGCAGAATCAAAAACACCGTCGATCATCGTCTTGAAAATTTCCGTATCCCCAAAAAAAATAAGCCGTACAAGGGCGGTAACAAAAGCGAGCAGAAAAAAAATGATCCAAAGCAGGTTAAGGGCCATATCCGGAATTATGGGTTGAATATAAGTAAATAAATAACGATCCCTCAAATACTTCTATCTTTGCGGGCGCAAAAAAGACCGATTTCCAGAATTCATAAACAATATATATCATGGCGTTAAAGGCAGGCATCGTCGGATTGCCGAATGTAGGAAAATCCACTTTGTTCAATGCGGTCAGCACCAGTGCGAAAGCCCAGGCGAGCAATTACCGGTTTTGTACCATCGAACCAAATATCGGGCTTGTGGATGTACCAGACGAACGATTGAATAAACTGGCAGAGCTTGTTCACCCCGAACGGATCGTTCCCACCCAGATTGAAATTGTGGATATTGCCGGCCTCGTGAAGGGTGCCAGTAAGGGAGAAGGGCTGGGAAATAAATTTCTGGCGAATATCCGCGAAGTAGATGCGATCGTTCATGTGATCCGTTGTTTTGAAGATGAAAATATTCTGCGTGATGAGGGCGTCATAAATCCGGTAAGTGATAAGGAAATTATCGATACCGAACTGCAGCTAAAAGATCTGGATGGAGTGGAACGAAAATATCAAAAGGCCGAAAAGTTATTGAGAACAGCCGATGCCAAACAGAAATCTGAATTTGAAGTTTTAAAAATCTGCAAGGCACAACTTGAAAAAGGTAAGAATATCCGGGATTTAAAACTGGATAAAAACGACCGGACGGCAATTGCAGATTTGTTTTTACTCACTGATAAGCCTGTTCTGTACGTGGCCAATGTGGATGAAGCCTCGATGCATACCGGCAAC
>Ga0206904_1056_pt1 | contig 31406 bp, 29 predicted proteins | sample Alteio_BWOrgHeat_42_FD_152981 | JGI IMG/M metagenome (GOLD analysis project Ga0206904, IMG submission 152981) | Enriched cells from forest soil in Barre Woods Harvard Forest LTER site, Petersham, Massachusetts, United States -... | ecosystem: Environmental > Terrestrial > Soil > Temperate forest >...
ATTGCTGACATTTCTGACAAATACGCCAGTCACAACCTGCATTTAACTACCCGTCAGGATATCCAGATCCATTATGTAAGTCTCGACCGTACGCCGCAGTTATGGGCTGAGCTTGAGCAGGATGATATTACCCTGCGCGAGGCATGCGGAAACACGGTAAGAAACGTTACCGCCTCTCCTACTGCCGGGATCGATCCATTGGAACCTTTTGATGTATCTCCTTATGCACAGGCTACGTTCGAATATTTTTTGCGTAATCCGGTTTGCCAGGAAATGGGCCGTAAATTCAAGATCTCTTTTTCATCAAGCGATGCCGACACTGCTTTTTCCTATATCCATGATATAGGCGTTATCCCTAAAATAAATAATGAAGGAGAGCGCGGTTTTAAAGTGCTGCTTGGCGGTGGTTTGGGCGCACAACCTTTACTGGCAAGTATAGTTGAAGACTTTTTACCTGAAGATCAGTTAATCCCTTATATCGAAGCTATTATCCGCGTATTCGATCGCCATGGCGAACGCAATAACCGTAACAAGGCACGCTTAAAATACCTCATCCAAAAAATTGGTTTGGAGGAAGTATTATCGTTAGCAAAAGCCGAAAGAAAGGCCCTTAAAGTAAAAACATACCCAATAAACAGGGATAGCGTTCCGCAACCTGTAATTCCTGCCGAAAAAACATTCCAGGATGTAGTAATAACTAACCCGTTCCGGTATGAGCAATGGTTGGCAACCAATGTATTTGAGCAAAAGCAAGAGGGCTTTTATGGAGTGTATGTAAAGGTGCCTGTTGGCGATATCCCTTCAGATACTGCCCGTAAACTGGTAGCCATACTTGAGCCTTTGGTAGCTGACGAGATTCGCGTAACTCAAAACCAGGGTTTACTATTAAAGTTTGTACGCAAAGAAGCATTACCGGCATTATACACCGGGTTAACCGGGCTTGATTTATCAGCCCCTGGTTTTGACAGCCTTGCTGATGTAACTACCTGCCCCGGTACTGATACCTGTAACCTGGGCATCTCGAACAGTATGACACTTTCGCGCGTACTGGAAGACGTTATTTATAATGAATACGAAGACCTGATATACAATAAAGAAATAAAAATAAAGATCAGTGGTTGTATGAATTCCTGCGGACAGCACGGGTTGGCCCATATTGGCTTCCATGGCAGTTCGTTAAAAGCTGGTGCAAAAGTATTGCCATCAGTACAGGTGCTTTTGGGTGGGGGTACTGTAGGCGACGGTGTCGGCCGCGCTGCCGAAAAAGTGATAAAAGTGCCTGCTAAACGCGCAACCAATGTTTTAAGAGCCGTACTTAACGATTATCAGGGCAAAGCTGCACAGGATGAAACCTTTCATGCCTATTATGACAGGAATGGCAAAGATTATTTTTACCAGTTACTAAAACCTCTTGCCGATTTAACTTCCCTAACAGATGATGAATTTGTTGACTGGGGGCATCAGGAAACTTTTGCAACAGCAATAGGTGTTGGTGAGTGCGCCGGGGTTGTTATCGACCTTGTTGCAACGCTGCTTTTTGAAGCTGAAGAAAAATTAGGCTGGGCAAATGAAGCTTATGCCGATGGCAGGTGGGCCGATGCCATCTACCATTCCTATAACACTTTTTTAAGCTCGGCAAAGGCATTATTGCTCGATAAAAGCATCAATACAAGCACACAAACCGGAGTAATTAAAGAATTTGATAACAACTATATAAGCACAGGTGAGATTGCTATTGATGGCAGTTTTAGTGCCCTGGTTTTACAGATAAATAAAAACGAACCATCGCAAGGCTTTGCCACGTCTTACCTGCAGCAGGCCAATGAATTTTTAAATATAGTGAAAGTAAAAAGAGAGGAACTGGTACAACAATGATAACAACATCAACAGAAAAAATTAATAAAGAACCACGCATTACGCTTGTTGGCGCAGGCCCGGGTGATGCCGATCTGATAACCCTTAAAGGTATTAAAGCCCTGCAAACAGCTGATGTTGTTTTATATGACGCACTTATAAACGAGGAGCTACTCAGTTTTGCACCTGCCCATGCTACAAAAGTATATGTAGGCAAACGCTCCGGCGATCATTCATATTCACAGGAAGCAGTTAACAAGCTAATGATTGATTATGCTATTAATTATGGGCATGTTGTGCGTCTTAAAGGCGGTGATCCATTTGTATTTGGGCGCGGGTACGAAGAGCTGGATTTTGCGGCATCATACAGTATTCCGGCACAGATAGTTCCCGGCATTTCCAGCTCTATTGGTGTACCGGGTTTACAGCACATCCCGGTTACGCATCGTGGCTTAAGCGAAAGTTTTTGGGTAGTTACCGGCACTACAACTAACGGAAAGGTTTCTAATGATGTATACGAAGCAGCACGAACTAATGCCACAGTAGTGGTGTTAATGGGCATACATAAACTGGAAGAAATTACCGCCATCTTTAAAAAAGAAGGCAAAAACAGGCTGCCTGTTGCAGTAATTCAAAGCGGGACTACTAAAGACGAAAAAGTAGCTATTGGTATTGTTGATACAATTGTTGAACTTGTAGAAGAAAAGAAAATATCGTCGCCTGCGCTTATAGTTTTTGGCGAAGTGGTATCTTTACATCCCCAGTTTCAACCTATTAAAGAGTTTTATGACCTTATTGCCGAACAATAGCAAATTACCTGAGGTTCAGTCTAAAAATACACAGGGCAACCCTTTGTTCCCGGTATTTTTAAAGCTGAACGATTTGCACACGGTATTGGTTGGTGCAGGCAATGTTGGTTTGGAAAAACTGACAGCCATTTTGCACAACAGTCCGGATGCGAGGGTGACTGTTATTGCCCTGGAAATTCTGCCCGAAGTGCACCTTTTAGCAGCAGAGTACACTGGCTTAAAGATCAATCAAAAATCATTTTCAGATACTGACCTGAACGATGCTGATGTAGTAATAGCTGCAACAAACAACAGCGAACTCAATAACTTCATCAGGCAATCGGCACACGACAGAAAATTGCTTATTAACGTGGCTGACAAGCCCGAACTTTGCGATTTTTATCTCGGCTCAATTGTGCAAAAAGGAGATTTGAAAATTGCCATATCAACAAACGGAAAATCGCCAACAATTGCCAAACGCCTTAAAGAGGTTTTGAATGAAAGCCTTCCTGATGAACTTGATACTACCCTACAGCAAATGAGTGATTTGCGCAATTCGCTTAGCGGCGATTTTGCCTATAAAGTACGCAAGTTAAATGAAGTAACTTCGGTATTAGTTGAGCCAAAAGTAGTTGATAAAAAGAACATTATCTGGTTAATATGGGGTGCTATAATCCTGTCAATATTAATTGCGGTTACGGCCCTTTGGTATAATGAGCCTGGTTTTAAAGCTTACGCAGAAACCATAAGACCCGAGTTTTATTATTTCCTGGGAGCAGGCTTTGTATTTGCCCTGATCGACGGTGCCATAGGCATGTCGTACGGAGTTACATCAACCTCGTTTTCATTATCAATGGGCGTCCCTCCTGCCTCAGCGAGTATGGGTGTGCATTTATCCGAGATCATGAGCAACGGTATTGCCGGATGGATGCATTACCGCATGGGCAACATAAACTGGAAGCTGTTTAAAATGCTGCTCATCCCCGGGATAATTGGTGCGGTAACCGGCGCTTATTTGCTTTCATCGTTAGAACATTACAGCCAGTACACCAAGCCATTTGTATCATTATATACATTAATACTTGGTGTTGTTATCCTTTCAAAAGCATTTAAAAGCAGGGTTAAAAAATCGCACGAAAAAATAAAAAAGATCCCGTTGCTTGGTTTAGGCGGCGGCTTTATTGATGCTGTTGGTGGCGGCGGCTGGGGCTCTATCGTATTATCTACTCTAATTGCTGGCGGCAGGCATCCGCGCTTTTCACTGGGTACAGTAAAGCTTTCAAGGTTTTTTATTGCGCTGATGAGTTCTATAACTTTTATCACCATGCTTAAAAGCGACCATTGGGGAGCTGTAGCGGGTTTGGTTATAGGCAGTGCCATAGCATCGCCTATTGCAGCAAAGATCTCCAACAAGATCTCGGCAAAAGCAATTATGGTAGCGGTTGGAGTAATAGTAATATTGATAAGTATAAAAAGCATTATAGCCTTTTTAACAAAGGTTTTATAACATGAATGATTTAGCAGAACATATAAAGCAGGAAACCGCAGGATTAAACCCGATTGAGGCTTTAACACTTTTGTCGGATACTTTTAATGGTGAAATTGTTTTCTCCACCAGTTTTGGATGGGAAGACCAGGTAATTACTCACATGATATTCACCAATAACCTGCCAATAAAGGTATTTACGCTTGAAACCGGACGGCTGTTCCCCGAAACTTATTATGTTTGGAACCGCACAATGGAGATTTACGGAAAGCCAATACATGCTTACTATCCGCAAACCGAACTGGTTGAGCAAATGGTAAGTACAAAAGGGCCAAGCAGCTTTTACGAATCGGTTGAAAATCGTAAGGAATGCTGCGGTATCCGAAAAATTGAGCCATTAAAACGTGCATTGGCTGGTAATAAATGCTGGATAACCGGCATCCGGGCTGAGCAATCGGCAAACCGCCAGTTTATGGAGAATGTAGAGTGGGATGACGGAAATAATTTAGTTAAATTTCACCCTATTTATAGCTGGACATTAGACGAAGTAAAAGAATATATAAAAAAATACAACATGCCTTATAACACCCTGCACGACAGGGGTTTTCCAAGCATAGGCTGTGCTCCTTGTACAAGAGCAGTGCAACCCGGAGAAGATTTCCGCGCCGGCAGATGGTGGTGGGAAGACCAAAGCAAAAAAGAGTGCGGACTACATGGGGTAAGTAGTTAGTGAATTGTTGATTTAGTGAATTAGTGATTGTTGTCGCTCTGCTGAATCAGCCTTAAAAAAGATAATAAAATATAACATAATACTGAATTGGATGGATTGCTAATTTGAACTTTCTTCAAATCACTAATTCGCTAATTCACTAAATCAATAATTAATGAAATTGGACTATTTAGATGAGTTAGAGGCAGAAGCTATTTACATTCTGCGTGAGGTTGCCGGACAGTTTGAAAAACCTGCACTGCTTTTTTCGGGCGGTAAAGATTCGATCACATTGGTACGTTTGGCAGAGAAAGCTTTCCGTCCTGGTAAGTTCCCGTTCCCGCTGGTACATATCGATACCGGGCATAACTTTACCGAAACCATTGAGTACCGTGATAAAATGATTAAACGTATCGGTGAAAAATTGATCATTGGTCATGTTCAGGATTCGATAGATGAAGGCAAAGTAGTGGAGCAAAAAGGCAAAAACGCCAGCCGTAACGCTTTACAAACCATTACTCTGCTGGATACAATTGCCAAATACGGCTTTGACGCCTGCATAGGCGGTGCACGACGTGACGAAGAAAAAGCAAGGGCTAAGGAACGTATCTTTTCGGTAAGGGATGAGTTTGGTCAGTGGGATCCTAAACGCCAGCGTCCAGAACTTTGGAATATTTTTAACGGTAAAATTCACAAAGGCGAAAACGTTAGGGTATTCCCTATTAGTAACTGGACTGAGCTTGACGTTTGGAACTATATCCGCAGAGAAAAGATCGAATTGCCATCTATTTACTTTGCGCATGAGCGCGAGGTAATAACCCGTAATGGTCAGCTAATGGCCGCGTCTCCGTTTTTAAACATGGACGATGAAGATATTGTTGAAAAACGCAATGTGCGCTTCCGCACCGTTGGCGATATGACATGTACTGCGGCTGTTGAATCGTACGCTTGCCAGATTGATGATATTATTGATGAAATAAGTGAATCGAAAATAAGCGAACGCGGCGCCCGTATGGACGACAAGGTAAGCGAAGCCGCAATGGAAGACCGCAAAAAAGGTGGATATTTTTAAAAAACTTTGTCATTGCGAGGAACGAAGCAATCTCGTTGCCAAAGTATGCGAAGAGATTGCTTTGTCGTCCCTCCTCGCAATGACAAATGATGTTTAATTCCGAAATAATAACAATGGATATATTAAAATTTTTAACAGCAGGTAGTGTTGACGATGGTAAAAGTACCCTGATAGGCAGGTTATTGTACGACAGTGAGTCTATTTTAGCTGATCAGTTAGAGGCTCTGCACCGCTCAAACCGTAAAAACGATGACGGCAGTATTGACCTCGCTATATTAACCGATGGACTTAAAGCTGAACGCGAGCAGGGCATTACCATCGACGTTGCTTATAAATACTTCCAAACCGATAAGCGCAAATTTATAATTGCCGATACCCCAGGGCATATTCAATATACCCGCAACATGGTTACAGGTGCATCAAATGCAAACCTGGCTATTATATTGATCGATGCCCGTAAAGGTGTTATTGAGCAAACTATCCGTCACTCCTACCTGGTTTCTTTATTAGGCATCCAGCAGGTAGTGGTTTGTATCAACAAAATGGATATGGTTGAATACAGCGAAGCTACCTACGAAACCATTGTGAATGATTATAAGGCCCTTGCCTATAAAGTAGGACTTAAAAACATAAAATACATTCCAGTTAGCGCTTTAAAAGGTGATAATATTGTTTATCCTTCATCACACATGAAATGGTATGAAGGTGAAAGTTTATTGGCATTTTTAGAGAATGTTGAGCTCGCAGTTGATGATAGCAAGGCACATGCGCGCTTCCCTGTACAATGGGTAGTTCGTCCGCAAACTGAGGAACTGCACGACTACCGCGGGTACGCCGGTCGTGTTTCCAGCGGATCATTTAAAGTAAATGACAAGGTAACAGTATTGCCATCAGGCTTTCATTCAACCATTGAAAAAATTGAATTGCTTGATAAAGAACCAACCGAAGCTTTTGCCGGGATGTCGGTAACTATCCATTTAAAAGATGAGATTGATATTAGCAGAGGCGATGTTTTGGTTAATACCGAATATCAACCCGAAATTTCACAACTTATTGAAGCCGACCTTTGCTGGATGGATACCCGTGCTTTAGATACTTCGCATACATATTTTATTCAGCATAACAGCAAAACAACACGTTGCCGCATACAGGAAATACTGTATAAGGTAAACATTAACACCCTCGAAAAAGAGTTTAATGAAGATTTTAAGCTGAATGATATTGGCCGCATAATTATTAAAACTGCCGAGCCTTTAGCTTTCGATCCGTACCAAAGCAATAAGGCAAATGGCGGCGCCATAATTATTGACAGCCGTACAAACGTTACAGTCGGAGCTTTAATGTTGAGAGGGGTTGCTGAATAGTTAGTCAGAGATCAGAGACCAGAGATTAGTTAAAATCTATCACTGGTCTCTAATACTCAAACAACTAATCTCCGATCTCCAGCCTCTGATCTCTAACCCTCGATCTCTACTTCTGAAACTCCGGTTTCAATTCCTCTTTTTCAGCCTTTCTGAATTTCATCACTTTTGGAACTGATACTGATGCGATGTATGGGTTATCCAAATGCCCCCTGTAATATCCTTGGTGGTATTTTTCAGCAGCATAAAAAGCTTTAAACGAAGCTAATTCAGTCACAATAGCTTCCGGGTAATGTTTGCTTTCGTTTATCTTTTTTATAATAGATGCCAAAATAGCTTTCTCTTCAGGGGTCCGGTAAAACGCTATCGACCGATAATCTGTACCTTCATCAGGTCCCTGGCGGTTAAGCTCGGTAGGGTCGTGTGCAAAAAAGAATGCATTGGCCAAAGTAGCAAAACTGATCACTTTAGGATCGTAATAAACCTGTACACATTCGGCATGCCCTGTTGTGCGGGTACACACATCTTCATAGCTTGGGTTTCTGACAGATCCACCGGCATACCCTGATACCACCTGGTTCACCCCTTTTAATTCCGACATAGCTTCGCTCATGCTCCAAAAACAGCCTCCTCCAAAAGTAGCCACTGCCTCGCCTGGTGCAGGTTTTGGCAGCTTTGCAAAATCGTGACTGGCATTGGGTTGCCCGTTAACGCAACCGGCAATTAGTAAGATTCCGGCAACATAAAAAATAATTCGTTTCATACAATTTCTAAGTTTATTAAGTGAATATACGTTTGTTCGTGTTTGATGGATGGTCATCATTTGGTAAAGTTGAATTTGGTTTATTACGTTTTAAATTCGTTTATTCATTAGTCGCAGGCAGCTTGCAATCCTTACAACTTTTCTATAAAAAATCTAACCCACTCAACCAATTTATTTTAACGATTGTTTCACCATCGTAAGTATAGAATTCAGCCCGTTTATCTTTATCTCATAAACACTTCCAAGCATCATGCCCAGTTTACCCGGAGGGAAACCTTTGTTGTGCAACCACTCCAAATACGACACAGGGATATCGCTTATTAAAGTGCCTTTATATTTACCAAAGGGCATTTTTGTTTGTACAATCTCCAATAAAATTTTCGAATCGGGCTTAATATTTTCCACAGCATAAAGATAGTTATAAAACTCTACGGCATGCTTAAATTACATATTAACCAAAATTTGACACACAATTTTCCTTAAATAAAGTTATACGTATTTACATTTATAAACTAATTTATGAAACAACAATTTGAAGCAATACTAACAGGGTCTGACGCATCGTACGATGGTATAGTAAACCAGATCACATTTGACGGATTTGCCAGTGCCTACGAATTTGAATCAATAGATAATAGCCTGCACCTCATCATCGCCAAGGATGATGATGGCAAATGGGTACGGCTTGCAGGTACAGAACCTTATATGAGTAGTTGGGTTGATGAACTTGCCCAACAAATAATTTAAATTATTTAAAAACCTTTATGGAAAAACGCGAAATAGGAAATTCAGGAATAAATGTTTACCCCTTTGCTTTTGGTGGTAATGTTTTTGGCTGGACAATTAATGAAAAGGAATCGTTTAAAATATTAGATGGCTTTATTGATGCCGGGCTCGATTTAATTGATACTGCTGATGTTTATGCAAAATGGGTTCCGGGTAATAAAGGTGGTGAATCTGAAACTATTATAGGTAATTGGCTAAAAAAATCGGGCAAGCGCAATAAAGTAATAATTGCCACAAAAGTTGGCAAACCTATGAGCGAAGATAAAAAAGGCCTTTCACGTAAATACATTACACAAGCAATTGAAGACTCATTAAAACGGCTGCAGACAGATCATATTGATTTATATCAATCGCACGATGATGATAAGCAAACACCATTAACTGAAACCTTAGAAACTTATACCGATTTAATAAAACAAGGAAAAGTAAGAGCTATTGGTGCATCTAATTTTGATGGTATCCGTTTGAAAGAAGCTTTACAAGTAAGTAAAGACAACGGTTTGGCAAGCTATGAGTGTTTGCAGCCCGAATACAACCTTTACAATCGCCAGTACTACGAAAAAGAACTTGAGCCTGTATGCCGGGAACGAAACATTGGCGTAATATCCTATTACTCGCTGGCAAGTGGATTTTTGACTGGTAAATACCGTTCTGAAAAAGACCTTTCACAAAGCAGCCGCGGATCAGGTGTAAAGCAATTTCTTAATCCGCGGGGCTATAAAATATTAGCCGCGCTGGATAAAATAGCTGCTGAATATGATGCTACCCCTGCAAGCATTGCTCTTGCCTGGGTTATTGCCAGACCCGGTATTACTGCTCCGATAGCCAGCGCAACCAGTATTAAACAACTTGATGAGCTTACTAAAGCCACCTCTTTGAAACTAAGCAGTGATGCCATTAACCTGTTAAATAGTGCAAGCAGTTATTAATGGAACTTAAGAATTAAAAGATAACCAGCATTTGCTATTAAATTCAAGCCTGGTTATCTTTTAATTGTGTTAATGGTGCACAAAAAAGGCCGCCTTACGGCAGCCTCTTCCATTTATATATACATTAATCGACAACTTTCTTTTTTTTAGAATGAATATCTGCCCATTCTGTGGCTGGTTTGCGGACGGCTGTTTTGTGCATAGTGGTCGTTCCCTCTATTATCCCGCTCACGGTTATTATTTTGATATACTGGCTGGCTGTAACCATTTTGTCCCCTGTTATCAAAATGCCTGTCATCTCTTCTATCGTTATCACGATTAAAATGACCTGCATATCTGTCGCCACCATTAAAATGGTTATCGTTATTATGCCTCCATTCTGCTACCTCGTGGCCATTATACCTCGACCTGTAAAAGTCATTGCGCATAAACGGACGGTGTTCGTGTACTTCGTACCTGCGTACGTTTCTCCAATCGTAGTTACGGTATGCGCCTGGTAAGTATGCTGCAGAGATCCAGTTGTTACCGTCGTTATAATAATAACATTGCTGGGTAACATCGTAATAAGCATCCACATCAGGCAGGTAATAATAATCATCGTCGTTGTTATCATTATAAACCTGTTCGGTTTCCTGGTAAACTGGTGCCTGTTCCACAACTACCGGCTGAGTATACACTACCCTGCGTGGGCGTAAATCCAAACCTAAATGTATCCTTATTTGTGCATCGGCAGTATTATAAATTAAACCGCTTAATGCTATTGCTGATAATATTGCTAATCTTTTCATGGTGTTAAATTTTATACATCTATGACTATGAAAAACGGGCAAGGTTTAATTGTATATTGCTTATGTTTTACATAAAATGTATATAATAAAATATAATACCGTTTTTATTAGTTTATTACGAATTATATTCTGTTTAATAATATTGTAGCGATTGTAAACAATATAATATATTTTAAATATTATTTAAATTTTTCAAACCGGGATTCCGTGTCTTTTAGCACACACAGTGTTGATGGCTCAATACTTTCTATATTAAATAAAGCGGGCACGCAGCTGTGGAAGCTGGCATAAAATTCTTTGGTTTTCTATAAAATCTACCTTGTAACTATTTTACTACAAAACAGATATTCTAATTTACCGTTGTTTAAATTAACTTTGAGCATCAAACATAAATAACTTATGAAAAGTAAAAAATTGCTGATCTTATTGCTGCCCGTGGTAGCAGTAATAGGATTAATATTATTTAACGCTTGTAAAAGTGCCGACAACAGCAACACTGCAGATGCCGGAAATGCTGGCTTAACCATTCCTGCAGGTTTTAGTGCAACTGCAATTGCCGAAAATTTAGGTGGAACCAGGCACCTGGTAGTGACGCCGCAGGGTGATATTTATGTTCACCTTGAAGGTGCAAGGAACGGAAAAGGCATTCTTGTTTTGCACGAAGAAGGTGGCAAAGCGATAGTTAAATCAAGTTTCGCTAACTATGGTGGAACAGGCATTGCTATAAAAAATGGCTATCTGTATGCATCATCCAACAGCGACATTTATCGTTATAAGCTGAATGATAAAAACCAAGTGATTGATCCGGCAAAACCCGAAACAATTGTTAGTGGCTTAACTAACAAAAGGATGCACAATTCAAAATCAATTATTCTGGATAATGATGGCAACATTTATGTAAACATTGGGGCCTATTCCAATATTTGCAGCGATTACGATAAAGACAAAAAAGGATGCCCTGTTTTAAATGATGCGGGAGGTATATGGCAATTTAAAGCCGACAAGCTTAATCAAAAACAAAGCGACGGCATTCGTTATGCAACAGGTTTAAGAAACGTAGTTGGCCTGGACTGGAACCAGCAGGATAACCAGCTTTTTGTAATGCAGCATGGACGTGATGCCTTGCACGATCTTTACCCAAGCCTCTACACCACCAAACAATCAGCCGATTTGCCAGCCGAATGTATGTTCGCTTTGAAAAAAGGTGATAACGCCGGATGGCCGTATTTATATTACGACTGGATGCAGCATAAAAAAATTCTTGGCCCTGAATATGGAGGGGATGGCAAAAAAGAAGCCGATAGCAAATATCTTGAACCCGCTGCAGCTTATCCAGGCCACTTCGCACCGGATGGCCTGCTATTTTACACAGGCAATCAGTTTCCTGAGAAATATAAAAATGGCGCTTTCATAGCTTTCCATGGCTCATGGAACCGTGCACCCGAACCACAGGAAGGTTATTGTGTGGTGTTTCAGCCATTTAAAAACGGCAAGCCTGATGGGAAATGGGAAATCTTTGCCGATGGTTTTGCCGGTGCACAAAAAGACCCCGGTAATGCCGCACATCGCCCTTGCGGTTTAGCTCAAGGCCCGGATGGATCACTTTATGTAACCGACGATCAAAAAGGAACTATTTACAAAATCAGCTATAAAAAATAATAATGAAGCTAAAAATAGCCATTTCGGCATTCGCATTATCTTTCCTGTTCTTTAGTTTAAGCGCGCAGGTAAGGCCTGTTAAAAAGCATAGAAGCACAGGTTCTTCAATAGTACGAGGTAAAATTGTTTATACCAACATTTGTTTAAGCTGCCATATGGCAAACGGTGCAGGTGTTCCGCACCTTAATCCGCCATTAATAAACACCGATTATGTGTTGCGTAATAAAACAAACCTGATAAAAATAGTGCTGAATGGTTTTAATGAAGATGTTGAGATAAACGGACAAACCTACTCCAACACTATGACACCGCACAAAGATTTAAAAGATCGGCAAATTGCAGATGTATTAACCTACGTACGCAAAAGCTTTGGTAATAAAGCCAGTTCAGTAACTGCTGCCGAGGTAAAAAAAGTACGGGCTGCTAAATAGGCAGGATGATTACACTGATTTCTTCGGTGTAATCATCTTATTACAATCGGTGTAATCATTATAACTTCATATCACCAACTTTTTATATTTTTGCGGATGATACGGAAGATACCTTGTCTCCTATCCCATCCCTAATAAATGGATATATCAGTAGTAGTACCACTTTACGATGAAATAGAATCATTACCTGAGCTAACCTCATGGATTAGCCGCGTAATGGATGAGAACCGGTTTACATACGAAGTAATTTTGGTTGATGACGGCAGCAGCGATGGCTCGTGGGAAATGATCAGAAAGCTGAATAAGGGTAATCCTTTTTTAAAAGGCATTAAATTCAGGCGTAATTACGGTAAGTCTGCCGCTTTAAACGTTGGTTTCGAAGCTGCGCAGGGCAATGTAGTTATCACCATGGACGCCGACCTGCAAGACAGCCCCGACGAGATCCCTGAACTTTACCGCCGCATAACCGAAGAGAGATACGACCTCGTTTCGGGCTGGAAAGCAAAAAGGCACGATCCTTTAAGCAAAACCATCCCAACAAAAATATATAATGCTGCTACCCGCCGCATGTCGGGCATTCATAACCTGCACGATTTTAACTGCGGATTGAAAGCTTACCGCAAAGCCGTAGTGAAAAACATAGAGGTTTATGGCGAAATGCACCGCTACATCCCGGTTATAGCTAAATGGGCAGGCTTTGTTAAAATAGGCGAACAGATAGTTGAACACAGGCCCCGCAAATACGGTAAAACCAAATTCGGCATCAGCAGGTTTATAAACGGATTGCTCGATTTAATGTCGATATTCTTTGTTGGTAAATTCGGCAAGCGCCCAATGCACTTTTTTGGGACTATGGGGACTTTAAGCTTTTTTGCAGGAACAGTAATTACCATCTGGATGATTGTAGATAAGCTGCGAGCTATCGCCAAAGGCGAGCATTACCGGAATATTACTGAGCAACCTTTGTTTTATATAGCCCTGGTAGCTGTAATATTGGGCTCCCAATTATTTCTAACAGGCTTTGTGGCCGAACTGGTAGCCCGCAGCGCCCCCGAGCGTAATAAATACCAGGTTGAGGAAGTAATTTAATTTGATAATGTGTCAATTTGAAAATTTGAAGATGCATATCAATTTTAACGATCCCATTTTCAAATCTTCAAATTACCAAATCAGCTAATCGAATACATGTTTTTTTCCATTATCATACCATTATACAATCGCCCGCAGGAGATAAAAGAACTGCTGGAAACCCTTACCCAGCAAACCTATAAACGGTTTGAGGTTTTGGTGATTGAGGATGGTTCCGTTGATGACGCTGCAGGTATTGTAAAAAGCTTCGCTGATAAACTGGATATTAAATATTTCTCAAAACCAAATGAGGGTCAGGGATTTACCCGCAACTTTGGTTTTGAACGTGCCAAAGGTGATTATTTTGTGGTTTTTGATTCAGACTGCCTGATCCCCGAAGATTATTTACAAATAGTTAACGATTCATTGGCGGCCAATCCTTTAGATGCTTACGGTGGCCCGGATGCTTCACACCCATCCTTCACTCCTACTCAAAAAGCCATTAGCTACGCCATGACTTCGCCATTTACTACCGGCGGCATACGTGGTAATAAAAAAGGAATAGGGCAATTTCATCCGCGAAGCTTTAATATGGGTATTTCACGCAAGGTATGGGAAACGGCAGGAGGCTTTATCATAACCCGTTTGGGCGAAGATATTGAATACAGCATCCGCATCCATTCATTAGGCTTTAAAATAGGTCTCATTCCCGAAGCTAAAGTTTACCACAAGCGGCGCACTAACTTTTATAAGTTTTACAAGCAACTCCATTTTTTCGGGCGGGCACGTATCAACGTTTATAAATTCTTTCCAAAAGAGTTAAAACTGGTACATTTTTTCCCGGCAGCATTTACGTTATCGCTTATATTTACTGTTATTGCCAACATATTTAATTGGCGTATAGCCTTGTTATGCAATTTTGTATTGGCAGGTATTATTTTGTTAATATTTTTTCATGCCTGGTGGAAAAATAAATCAGTAAAAATTGCATTTTTGAGCATAATAGCTTCATTCATTCAATTAACGGCCTATGGGCTTGGGTTTATGCAGGATTTTTGGAGGCGGGTAGTATTAAAAACATCATAAACAGCTATGTATCATCCCTTTTCGGTAACACAAACCCTTAGTATTGCGTGGTTCGTTTTGAAGAAAAACTTTGCCACCATTGCTGTGTATACCTTGCTTGCCTTCGTTATTGTGGGAGGGGTTGGTTTTTTTGTTAACTGGATATTAAACGATTTAATATTAGCCTCAATAGGGCTTTTCCTTTTAACAATATGCGTTAGCTTTGTTTTCCTGGGATTTATCAAATTAGTCTTTCAACTGATCGATAAAAAATACTACGACTTTGAATTTAAAGACATCGTCCCAAAATTCCGCGTCCTTTTAAGCTACATTATCCTTTTAGTAATCATAAGTACCCTCTCGGTATTTATGACAAACATGATCAAGCGGCTTGATGAAGGTTTGTTGCAAAGCATCCTGGGTATAGCAGTTGGTGTATTTTTCGAGTTTTTCTTCCTGTTTTATTTCCCCATCTGTACCTGCTTTATTGTTGATGACCAATCGGGACCGTTCGAAGCTGTAGCACAAAGTTTTCATTTAATAAAAGGTAACTTTTTAAAATATTTCCTGTTATTCATCCTGATCGAGGCTATGGTATTTATAGGCTCAATACTAATTGTAGGCCTGGTGTTTGTGATCCCTTTTGTAAATATCCTGCTGGTGGTGGCTTATCGTAAACTGGTTTACAGCCATATGGATGTGGATGATGAAGAAGTTACCGAAACGCTATAAATTATGGGATTAAAGGCAGCATTAAGCAAACCTTTTGCCGCAATTATAAACCGCCGGTTAAACAAGCTTCGCAAAAATGCAGTTGAGCTGCAGCAAAAAACATTCGAACATTTAATTGGCTTCGCTAAGCAAACTGAATTTGGCAAGGATCATCATTTTGAGCAGATCAGCACCTATGATGATTTCAAAAAGAACGTCCCAATCCGCGACTATGAAGATCTCCGTCCTTATATTGATAGGGTAACCAAAGGCGAAGAAAATGTACTGTGGCCCGGTAAACCAGCCTATCTTTCCAAAACATCCGGAACTACATCCGGGGTAAAATATATCCCCATCTCAAAAGAGAGCATGCCTGAGCATATCAAAGCTGCCCGTAATGCACTGCTGAGCTATATTCACGAAACTGGCAAAGCCGATTTTGTTGATGGGAAAATGATCTTTCTGCAAGGCAGCCCTGTGCTCGATGTAAAAGCCGGGATCTCTACCGGGCGTTTATCGGGTATTGTTGCACACCATGTGCCTGCCTATCTGCAAAAAAACCGGATGCCCAGCTATGAAATAAATTGCATTGAAGACTGGGAGCAAAAGGTAGACGCAATAGTTACGGAAACAAAAGACCTTGATATGCGTCTTATTTCCGGTATCCCGCCATGGTGCCAGATGTATTTCGACAGGCTCTCGGCAATATCCGGCGGCAAAAAGATAAAAGACATATTCCCCAATTTTAAGCTGTTTGTGCATGGAGGCGTGAATTTTGAGCCCTATCGCGCACGTATAGAAGAAACTATAGGCTTTCCTATTGATGCTATAGAAACTTATCCTGCCTCCGAGGGCTTTATTGCTTTCCAGGATTCGCAAAAAGATAAAGGCTTATTGCTGATGGTTGACTCAGGCATATTTTATGAATTTATTCCAGCGGAAGAGTTTTTTAATGAAAACCCAACCCGCATCAGTCTTAAAGATGTTGAACTGGATAAAAACTATGCCCTTATTTTAAACACCAGTGCAGGTTTATGGGGATACAGTCTTGGCGATACAGTGAAATTCATGTCAAAAAATCCTTATAAAATTATTGTTAGCGGGCGCATTAAACATTATATCTCTGCATTTGGTGAGCACGTTATTGGCGAGGAAGTAGAGCAGGCCCTAATGAGTGTTGCAAACCAGCAAGGAGTTGATGTAATTGAGTTTACTGTTGCCCCACAGGTAAACCCTCCGCAAGGCCAATTGCCTTACCATGAGTGGTTTATTGAGTTTGGCAAACTGCCAAAAGACTTAAAAATTTTTGCATTGGAGGTAGATAAAGCCCTTCAAAAGAAAAATATTTACTATTTTGATCTGATTGAGGGTAACATTTTGCAGCCTTTAGTAATCCAAACACTTAAAAAGGATACCTTTATAAATTATATGCGGTCGCAGGGTAAGCTTGGCGGACAGAATAAAGTACCAAGGTTAGCAAATGACCGCAAGATTGCAGATGAATTGAAGGAGTATATTATTTGATCGTTGTATTGTTTGATTGCATAATTGTTTTATTGTTATGGTTTTATAATTGTTAAATAAATATGGAAAAGAGATTTTTACAGCTTAATGATTTAACATCTTACAAAAGCTCATTTTTATTTAGCAATAAGGTTTGGGATATTGTTATTAAATGGGATTATTTTGCAAAAGACACCATAGGTAAGCAATTTGTAAATGCTGCTGATTCCATTTCTGCAAATATTGCAGAAGGATTTGGAAGGTATCATAAAAAAGACAAAGTAAAATTTTATTATTATAGTTTAGGATCAGTTAAGGAATGTACTGATTGGCTTAATAAAGCCAAAGTTCGAAATTTAATATCCGAAGAGTTATTTTTAGAACTTAACGAAGTAATAGAAAGATTACCCAGAGAAGTACATCAATTAATAAAATTTACGAACAAGCGGCTGACAGTTTGATTTGTATTCCAAAATGCAATCCTGCACATGAAAAACAATATTTTGGCAGCAATTTAACAATAAAGCAATTCAACAACATTTTGAGCAGCAATAAAGCAATAAAGCAATTTAACAATAAAAACATAGCTATTCTTGGTTCAACAGGGAGTGTGGGAACGCAGTCTCTTGAGGTTATCGGGAATAATCCTGAACTTTTCAGGGCATTTCTGTTAACGGCACAAAGCAATGCCGATCTGCTGATTGCACAAGCTTTACAATTTGATCCTGAATATGTTGTTATATGCGATAAAAGCAAATATCAATATGTAAAGGATGCACTTTCGAAAACTACCGTTAAAGTATTAGTAGGTATTGAAGCTATAATTGAGACCGTAACTCATCCCGATATACATATTGTATTAACTGCCATGGTAGGTTTTGCTGGCCTCGAACCTACAATAGCAGCAATAAAAGCAGGAAAAGATATCGCGTTAGCAAATAAGGAAACCCTTGTTGTAGCCGGCGAACTGGTAACTGGCCTTGCCAAAAAGCACGGCGTAAAGATTTTACCTGTCGATTCGGAACATTCTGCAATTTTCCAGTGCCTTGCCGGAGAAGAAAACAATAAGATTGAAAAAATCATCTTAACCGCATCAGGCGGGCCGTTCAGGAGCCGATCCCTGACCTATTTGGAAAGCGTTACCCGCGAGGATGCCCTTAAACACCCAAACTGGGTAATGGGCGCTAAAATAACTATCGATTCGGCCTCGTTAATGAATAAGGGGCTTGAAGTGATAGAAGCAAAATGGCTTTTTGATTTGAATGCTAACCAGGTTGATGTAATTGTACATCCTCAATCGGTTATCCATTCAATGGTGCAGTTTGAAGATGGTTCCATAAAGGCGCAAATGGGTTTGCCGGATATGAAATTGCCTATTCAATATGCATTGACCTACCCTAACCGGGTAAAGAATGATTTTAAACGGTTCGACTTTGTAAATTATCCAAACCTTACTTTTGAAAAACCGGATACCGTTACTTTCCGTAATCTTGCTTTAGCATTCGAAGCATTAAAACAAGGAGGCAACATGCCTTGTATAATTAATGCAGCAAATGAGATAGCAGTTGCCGGGTTTTTGAATAAAAGCATTGGCTTTTTAGCAATGAGCACTGTTATTGAACAATGCATGCAACAAATTGCTTACAGGGAGAGTCCTGATTTAGAAGACTATTTGAATACTGACAAAGAAACACGCATCTTTGCGCAAAATTTAATACACCAAATGCCGTTAAAAGCATTGCAATTTTAATATAAATTATAAATGAGTATAGTTATCATGGTGGGCCAGTTAATCCTGGGCCTGTCTATCTTAGTAATCCTTCACGAATTTGGTCATTTTTTGGCTGCCCGGGCATTTGGAATTAAAGTAGAAAAGTTTTACCTGTTTTTTGACGCATGGGGTTTCAGCCTGTTTAAATTTAATTATAAAGGTGTTGAATACGGCGTTGGCTGGTTGCCTTTAGGTGGCTATGTGAAGATTGCCGGCATGATAGATGAATCGATGGATACCGAGCAGCTTGCAGGCCCCCCACAACCCTGGGAGTTCCGCTCAAAACCTGCATGGCAACGTTTAATAGTAATGCTTGGTGGTATATTTGTAAATATAGTGCTTGGTATCTTTATATTTTGGGTGCTCACCATCAGGTATGGTGAAACATATACACCAAACTCCGAAATTAAATATGGTATAATCCCGGGCAAAATAGGTACCAAGATAGGCCTCAAACTCGGTGATAAAATCACTGCCATAAACGGCAAAGAGGTTGTCCGCTTTGAAGAATTGACCAGCACACAGGTTATATTAGGCAATACCGATCTTACTGTACAACGCGGCGATCAAACCCTGCATGTAAGGGTACCGGGTAATTTAATAAACGATTTGTCGGATAATGTGGGGATAGATCAGTTTATCAGCCGTATTCCCCGTATGAAATTTGCTATCGATTCGGTTAAGGCTAAAACAGGTGCACAGCAGGCTGGCTTAGCAAAAGGCGATAGTATTGTGGGCATCAACTCCAGCAAAATTGAGTTTTTTGATGAATTGCAAACACAGCTTCAGCAATATAAGGGCAAAGCTGTACAGTTATCAGTAAAGCATGATGGTACTGTTTTACAAAAAGATGCACAGGTTGATAAAAATGGCGTTTTAGGTTTTATAGCGAAATTTGATATCCCCAAAGAAAAGAAACTCACCTTTGGATTTTTCGGATCGCTTCCTGTAGGTGCAACCAAAGCCTGGGGAACATTCACCGACAATGCCAAAGGCCTTGGAAAGGTATTTAAAGGCGAGGTTAAGTTTAACAAGGCTGTAAGCGGCCCTGTAGCCATTGCAACTATGTTCGGGTCACATATCGACTGGGTTCGTTTCTGGAGCCTCGTGGGTTTTCTGTCAATGGTACTGGCATTAACTAACCTGTTACCAATCCCTGCCCTTGATGGCGGCCATGCATTGTTCCTGATAATTGAAATGATAAAAGGCAAACCGCTTAGCGATAAATTTTTAGAACGCGCCCAGATAGTAGGCTTTGTAATACTAATTACACTGATGGTATTTGTATTCGGCAATGATATTGTGAAGCAGGTGATCAAGCATTAATATTTAAGTATAATATAAAATAAAAGAGGTCCGGATTTTCCGGGCCTCTTTTATTTTATATATCTGTTAGATTTATCAAGACGGATCAGAATAATTGTTAGCTTGTTCAATATCTAAAACTGAACGCTCCTTTTTAAAGATTGCTGCGCCGATTAATGAGAAAATTGCACCAAAAAATGTCGATCCCAACACAGCGAAGAATGGAAATACTATTCCGCCGTATTTTCTGTAGAAATCAATAACAGCATCGGCTTGGTCACTTGGCGTTTTTTTCAGGTCTAGTTGGCTCCTGGTTTCAATAAGCATTTGATCGTAAGCCGAAGGAGTTAAGATCCTGTAAAAAATATACCAAAAAATTGCACCTAATATTCCCGCAAAAACTGCAAACAAAAGCCCGGCTACAAATCCCTGCCCATAAGTCATGAAACCACCAAGTTTATCCCTGAATTCCTTTTGTGCCAGAAGAAGAAAGATTATAAAGGGAATAAAAGACAAGTACCTTATTTTACTAAGTTCAGCAACTGCCATAGAATGATATACATAGATTAAAACTATTGATAAAAGAACATTAAACAATGCCCATTTAATAGCGACTGAGGCTGCGCTTGGTTTTACATTTTCCATTTTGAATTGTTTTGGTTTATTCAATAAAATTAATCAATAATTCGAAAACGAAAATATAAATCAGTTTTAATAAGTCAGTGTTAATTTTTTACTGGTTTGCACTTGCATAAACCTTCGCAGTCGCTTGGCCCCAGCCGGGTGACAAATATCCTTTGGCCTCTTGCTGCTTATCGAGTGTTGGGCAGAGACCAGCAAATAATAATCACTCGCGATTGCATGGATCTACGTTGCCTGCGTAGTATAAGCCGGCGGATCCTTTTTAAACAACGAACCAAATATCAGTGCGAAAAGGAATATAAATAGAATTGAGATAACTACTCCCTGGATGGTGCTGCCAATGGTGGCGTTTTTTTGCTGATTAAAGTCTTTTTGCATCTCAGCAATATCTTTATCAATAGATGCTTGCTTATCACCCCTTTGCTTTAAAATGATAGTTTTCATGTTAATAGCAGCGGTTTGTGTTTTCTGCAAATTGTCGGGAGCAACAAAATTATTAAAAATTAAGGTCACGCAGATAAACTGTATCAGGTAGGCTATTAAAAACGACACAAATATGCCCGTAGTGGCTTGTTTAAAAGTCCAGAAACCACATATCTTTTTCCGCTGGTTAAAGCAAAGAAACACCACACAAAAAATGGGTATAAATACCGAGAATAATATTGGTGCTGCCACAAATAAAGCAGGCGATTTGGTAGTTGTTATAAAGTAATAAGATATAATACTAAGCGCTGTAATTATAACGCCAAGCAGTATACCGCTTTTAATCCCGTTTATTTTTATTTTTTGTTCTATATCACTCATTATCAAATTATTGTACGGATTACCTAAAGCTGATCAATACTTCTAAAACAGCCATATCAAACTCTTTATCAATTGCGTTATCTGCTATACTGTTCTTTACATCTGCCGAAGGGTCAGTGTTTTGAAAGAAACACATTAAAGGATAAAACAGTTCTTTTAATTCTGAATCCTCCGGAAGCTTTGCGGCTACCTTGCTGATCTCCGCTACAGGGCTTTCCATTAATATCTGGTGTGCAATAACCGGTTCGTATATCCTGTATTCATCCTGAAACTCGTCTTCATCAACCAACAGGAACTCTTTTAAGTAATCATCCAGTCCGGGTTCAATATCTTCATCCTCGCACTCATTTAAGTAAAGCAGCAGGTTTAAAAGTTCTGTACCACGGTCAAGCGTTTGCTCTTCAATATCTTCCCATTCAGGGGTATCCAGGTAATCTTCTTCCAGTTTCTTAACATCGGCGCTAAAGAAATTGATCATCAACAAATCAAAAAACACTTCGCGCAGGGCTTCCAACTGTGAGTAATCATCGAATACTTCATCCAGCATTTCAACTTTACTTAAAAAGTCTTCTTCCGATTCAAACACCTCTCCAAATACACTGGTAAATGGTGTTGCATCAAAGCTGCTATATTTCGAAAAAGCCTTTAAAGCGGCTTCAATGGCTGTTTCTACTTTTGGGTCGATCATGTTTTTAGTATTTATATAGGTGATTGTTATTGGTAGTTAATACTACTTTCCCTTTCAGGCTCTGCCCTATAAAAGGCGAATTATACGATTTTGATTTATTATTTTTCCTGGTGTACTCCCACTCTTCGTCTACATCCACCAGCACCAGGTTGGCATCTCCACCTTCGGTTATTACCGGAACCTCTACATTCAATATCTCCCGCGGTGTAATAGCCAGTTTTTGTACGATAAGGTTGATATCCAACCCTGCTTTTAAAGCCAGGGAGAAGGCTGTTTGCAAACCGATGATCCCAAATTCAGCCACCTCAAATTCAACATCTTTAAACTCCACTTCGTGCGGGGTGTGCTGCGATACTATGGCATCAATTGTACCGTCTTTAAGTCCTTTTAGCAACGCGTTTACATCATCGCGCGTACGCAAGGGCGGTTTAACTTTATATTGGCTGTCAAAGCCTTTAAGCGCCTCGTCGGTAAGTACCAAATGGTGTACGGCTACATCGCAGGTCACTTCCAGTCCTTTTCGTTTAGCCTCTCTTATTAACTCGACAGAGCGGGTAGTTGATATAGTGCTAAAGTGTATTTTCGATCCTGTATATTCAGCAAGATAAAGGTCCCTTGCAATCATTAGCTCCTCAGCCAGTGGAGGGATGCCCTTCATGCCCAGATATGTGCTGATTTCGCCTTCATTAACCTTTGCTTTACCTGCTATGGCTGTATCTTCGGGATACGAGAACACCATAGCATCAAAGCCCTGGGTATATAATAAGGCCCGTTCCATTAATCCTGCATCCTGTACCGGACGGTTACCATCGGTAAATGCTTTGGCCCCGCTCGAAAACATATCATACATCTCGGCAAGGTCTTTACCTTCGCGTTTGTGCGATATAGCGCCCAATGGGTAAATGTCAACCAGTTTCCGTTTCGCCCGGTTCATTAAATACTCAATTTCTGCCTTTGAATGTACAGGCGGAATGGTATTTGGCATTAAGGCCAAACCCGTGAAACCACCTGCGGCGGCAGCGGCTGTCCCTGTGTGAAGGTCTTCTTTTGTTTCGAGGCCAAGCTCGCCAATGTTACAGTTAAGATCGAAAAAGCCTGGTGATATATATTTTCCTTCGGCTTCAATTAATTCCGCATCAGCTTCCAGTTCGGGGGCTATTTTAATGATGATCCCCTTCTCAATTAAAATGTCAACAACCTGTTGATTAAATGGCGAGTTAGGATCAATAACTGTTGCGGATTTAATAAGCAAATTCATTAGCGCTGCTTTAAAGGTGGGTTTTTATCCATTAAACCGGTTGCGTAACACTCCGCTGATCTGTTTTATAATACTTGATCAGCAGTATTTCGGCCCCCAGAAAAATCAATGCCAAAATTATACAAAGTTTCCATAATTGTAAGCCGAAATTTGTTTCAGTTACATTCCCTTTTAACGAACCACCGCCGCCTTCCATAATTGTGGCAGTTTGCGGCATCAGTTTTGTAAGTTCGGCGCTGTTCAGGTAACTTAAATCCGACTCGCTGCGGTTATCGTTAAATGCCAGTACAGATACAATGCTGTCCACCTTTTTAAGGTCGTAGATGCCCGTTTCATGCAACTGATCGGCAACATATATCAGCGTACTTCCCTCCTGCTGTTTAGCATCAGGGATAATGCTTTGGCTGCCTTTAACCAGTTTAAGCAATTGCTTTTCGTTGGTTTGCACAGGCAGGGTCTCAATGGTTTCATCGCGCCCTAAAGTATAAAACAAAGGCTGGTCGTGACCGCTCAGCAGTGCAATCCTGAACATTACAGGTACAAACAGCGCATGCCTTGGCAGGTTACTAAAGTCCTCATCCAAAGCCACAGCCGAAACATATACCTTTCCTTTGCCACTTGCATATCCGGCCCAAAAAACTTTATTACCGGGCAAAACCATTAAATTTTCGGTGCGATTGCCGTTTAATGAACTAAGCTGATAGTATTTTTTGATAACCGGAAGGTCAGGATTTTGGGGGAAGTTTTCGAAAATATTCTTAAACACCTGGCTTTGCAGGTTAATGCCCGATACTTTGGTGTCCTCTGTAATAAATTTTCCGGGATATGCCGCATTCATCGGCTGTAATAACGATTGATAGCTGCTTACATCTGCGTTAGCCGACGGAAAAACAACCAATGTTCCACCCTTGCTTACATACGTTTTTAACTGCTGCGACAAGCCGGTTGAAATTGCATTTACATCGCTCAAAATAATCAGAGGATAGGTATTCAGTGCAGCATAATCAATATTGCCATCCGGGACCCGCTTTGCTGCAAAAAATGGGTCGGCAGCGAATACGGCTTTTAAATATGGATTTGGAGTACCGCCATCAACCAGTAAAACTGACATTTGCTGCTTTACATTGAATGTAAAATAAAACTGGTTATCGAAAGTAACCGGGTTATCCTGTAAGGTTATCTCTGCGCGTTGCCAACCGGCTTTTAACCCTGAGAATGCCAGTGTATCGTATTGAACCGAACGTGCATTTACGGTATAGCTGCCCAAAGCCTTTTGCTCACCGTTTATCAAAAGCTTGAGGGGGATCTTTTCAGCTTTTCCATCAGCATAGTTGTGGAGCCTTACCACCAGTTTTTCGCTTTCGCCGGGGCGGTGTATGGCACTTAGCAGGGAAACCGAATCTACAGCCACATTCGGCAGTGTATTGGCCTTAAGCTGTATCATGCTGATGTGCAGGCCAGTATCGGCCTTAACAGGCTGGGATGTGGCCATATTCTTTTGAAAATCAGATATCAGGTAAGCCGACCGGATGCCGCTCTTGTGCATATCCAGCAAACTCTGCTGCCTGCTGACGATCTGCTGAAGGCTACGGCTTTGCGGACTTATCTTAACCGCATCAACGGCATCGTTAAACTCGTCGCGGCTCAATAAACGCTGATGTTTACCCTCAAAATCCTGTGTAAGCAGCTGGAAACTATCGTTTATGCTGTAGGCCGATGCAATTTCCTTTGCCCGGCGTTTGGCTTCATCGAGTAACGTTCCCTCCCGGTTCAGGGTTTGCATGGAGTACGAATTATCAACAAAGATGCTCACTGCCTGTAACTTACCTGCATTAGCAGCATTTTTACCGGGAATGTATGGCTTTGCAAACGCAAAAACCAAAAACGTAAGCGCCAGTAGCCGCGATGCCAGTATCAGTCTCTCTTTCAGGTTTTTGCGGTGCGATTGTTGCTCCTGTACCTCTTTTAAAAATTGCACGTTGCTGAAATACACCTTCTGGTACCTACGGAAATTGAACAGGTGCACAAGTACAGGTATAGCCAGTGTAAGCAATGCAAATAAAAAGGCGGGATATAAAAAATGCATATTGTTGTGCAGGATTGGCACTACACAAATTTACGAAAATTATAAAAGATTACCTACTGTAAACCTGCTTTTGTGCATAAATAACCGAAGTTTTCAACGTTTTTCAGCCGGATATATTTTTCTTTTTCGGCGCAACCTTTTTCTTTTTTTAAACACTAAAGTTTTCAACAAAATGCATTTGCTATTTGATATGACTAAAATTTTTAGCATTTTGCACTATTACTTCTTCTACTTGTTTTTGTTTTAGTTTACTGTTTTTATTTAGTTGGTCACTACCTGTAGCAGCACCTGTGTCACTACCCTGGTCATTACCTGTAGCAGTACCTGCGTCATTACCTGCGTCAGGTATTTTTCTTAATCAGCATCTTATTGTTTTCAAGTACTCTTTTATGGCGTTTTAAAACAAAATTTACCCCTGTTGCTTTTGATTGAAAGTTTAAATTATGGTTGATTGGCATATCGGGTGTTCAGGATTTCATTATAAAGATTGGAAAGGGCCATTTTATCCTGCAGATTTACCTCAGCGTAAATGGTTTGATTATTATTGTCAGCATTTTAGCACACTCGAGCTTAACGTTACCTTTTATCGTTTCCCACAGTTATCATTTTTACAGAACTGGCACCAGAAATCACCGGCAGATTTCCGTTTTGCGGTAAAAGCACCACGGGCAATAACACACTATAAAAAATTTAATGATACCGCCGATCTGATCACCAGCTTTTACGATACAATTAATAATGGCCTGCAGGAAAAGCTTGGCCCGGTCCTGTTCCAGATGCCGCCAAGCTATAACTATACCGAAGAAAAACTTGATAAAATTATAAACAGCCTAAACCCGTCATTTAAAAATATACTTGAGTTTCGCCATGTAAGCTGGTGGAATAAAGATATTTATAAAATACTTGCCGAGCATAGCATTACCTTTTGTGGCATGAGCCACCCCTCCCTGCCCGATGATGTAATTGCAAATACAGATGTAGTTTATTACCGCTTTCATGGTGTGCCAAATCTTTATCGTTCGCGCTATTCAATTGAGTTTCTTCAAAACGTTGCAAATGCAATTAAGCAGCACAGCAATGTTAAAGAAGCCTGGTGCTATTTCAATAATGATTATGATGCTATTGGTGTTTTTAATGGAAAAGAGATGATACAACTGATTTAAATGGAATTATATCTTAAATTTGTATTGAAGTAGAATTTATTTAAATGAAAGTATTATTAGACATAAAAGACAGCAAAGCTGATTTTGTGATGGAATTACTCGAAAATCTGACTTTCGTGAAGGCGGAAGCTATTAGTACTTCGAAAGCACGTTTTTTAAAGGATTTTAAAGCGGCAATTGATGAAGTTGAATTAGCTAAACAGGGAAAGGTAAAACTTAAAACTGCTGAACAGCTTTTTGATGAACTATAATATTGAAGTTACAGCTTTATTTGAGAAGCAACTTAAACGCCTGGTTAAAAAGTTCCCTTCATATAAAAGAATACTTAGAATTATTCACTTCATTAAAACAAAATCCACAACAAGGAACTCCACTCGGTAGCAATTGTTATAAAATACGTATCGCTATTGCATCTAAAGGAAAGGGGAAATCTGGCGGTGCAAGAGTTATAACACACCTGCAAATTGTTCAAACCAAAATCTATCTGCTCTCAGTTTATGATAAATCAGATCAAAGCGATATTAAAGACAGTGATCTTATTGAATGGCTAAGAACTTTAAAATAGACAAAAGCATTTAGTTCTAATCGCCTACACTCTAATTTACCCTGTAATTTAAAATAAGCTCCTATCCGTTGAAAAAGCTTGCCATTATCTTTTATAAAACCAAGCTTCGGGAAAATCATATCAACTGATGAAAGCTTTTGTTTTATTTATTGCCGCAAATATATTTTGTACGGTCGGCTTTGCGCAGGTTGATACTATCAGCATAAAAAATAACAATCTGCAAATTGCAAACCTGAAGGAAGGCAATAGCCAATACTTATGCTGGCTGAAGGACACTAAATCAGGTTCAGTATCAGCCATTTCAATGGCCGAAAGAACAATTTTGTTTCAAAAAATAAATGGGAAGGATGTTATTGTTATTGTAAAGCATAATTTTAATAATGACACCATCAACAATAAATATGTTTATACTGTAAGCGACAGGTACAACTTTAAAACACTTTATAATTATAGTAAAAAGCTTAATGTTATTGAAGCCTATAATTACCAGGGAGATGAAATAAAAGGCGCCGACAGCATTAAACAAAATACAAAAGCTAACTTTCTTTTAAAGTTTAAAAACTTACCGTACAACGATGATCTCGACCTTGAAACATTAAGCGTATTACCTGTAAAGAATATAGGGCAAAAAATGGCTATAAGCTTTTACCATGCTGGAAGCGCGATTACCCCTAAGTTTCACCCGGTGGAGGTAGTTGGTGAAGAACAATTATCAACGATAAATAATATCAAAGTTGACTGTTGGGTAATAAAATTAAGTTTTGATAGTGAAAATTATGACCTTTCGTGGGTCAGTAAATCAACACATGAGCTTTTGAGGTTTGAATCCCGTGGCCCATCAGATACCTTCTATAAAGTAAAGCTATTTAACTCAGATCAAAAATTTTAAATATAACAGTGATTTAATCCTTCACCCTGTTTACAAATTTTCACATTTACACCCGCCCATCCCCAAAACGCCGCACTCATGTACTTTATCTTTTAAGTTGATAATAGTTTTCGTTGCTTTGATTAATATATTAGTTGAAGCAATAATTGAACAGCAAAATAAACATATCGCTTTACTGGAAATGCCAGCTCATTGGTTGGTCGGTAGCTGCCCTATATTGGGAATATAATGGCCTTACCGGGGGTAATTTCAACTGGCTGTTAGGGGTGTTACAATTTGTAACTGATGTGTTTGTTTACATTATGCTCACCCATTTATACCGCAATTTTGCATTAAGGCATGGCTTTCAAAATTTAAATCTTGGGCAATTACTAAAACGTATTATACCAGCTGCAATTGTTTTGGGCATTGCTTATACACTGGTAACCACTGGCAAATTATATTTGTTCAGGCTATGGTTTATGCCCGCGCTTCAGGAAAGCTATACTGATTTCTTTAGGGCAAATGCTGATAAAATTTTTATAGGTGGTATCAGGCTCATGTCGATTTGGTTACTGGCCTACCATTTATACCAATATGCACAACGGGAGATCCGTGTAAGCCGTGAAAATGCACAGCTGGCCATTATTACCCGCGATGCCCAATTAAGTAATTTATCAGCACAGCTTAACCCGCATTTTCTGTTCAATTCGTTAAATAATATAAAAGCGCTGGTTATTGAAAACCCAAAATCGGCAAGAAGGGCCATTGACCTGTTATCCGATCTGCTGAGAACCAGTCTTTATCAGGGTGATATTATGCAAGTAACCTTACGGGATGAAATTAACCTGGTTAACGATTACCTGGAACTTGAAAAGTTGCGGTTTGAAGAGCGTTTGCAATACGTTATTGATACATGTGATGATACGACAGGCGTTTTAATCCCGCGGTTAAGCATCCAGATACTGGTGGAGAATGCTATTAAACACGGAATAGCTAAATTAAAGCAGGGCGGATTGATCACTGTCAGAGCAGAAAGGTCGGCTGGCTTGATCAGGATTAGTGTTCAAAATCCGGGGCAGTTCGACGTTTCCCAATCGGTAAGCGGTTTGGGTCTGAAAAATTTAAGAGACAGGCTTGATCTGCAATATAAGGGTACTGCTAATTTTACTATTAGCGACGAGTTGCATGGTATTGTTTTAGCCACTATTAGCATTCCATCGGCATGAAAAAATTACGTGTATTGATTATTGATGATGAGCGCAACGCCCGGGAGGAAGTAAAAAACCTGCTTGAGAACTACCCTGAGCTTGAAATAGTAGGCGAAGCAAAAAATTCAGATGAAGCCAAAGAACTGATCGCGGTAAAAAATCCTGATCTGCTGTTCCTGGATATACAAATGCCTGAAAAATCGGGTTTTGACCTGCTTGAGTCACTTGATAAAGTGCCGCAGGTGATATTTACCACTGCTTACGACCAGTATGCTTTAAAAGCCTTTGAAGTAAGTGCTATTGGCTACCTGATGAAACCCATCCGCGAAGAACGCTTTGCAAAGGCCATGGAACAGGTTAAATTAAAAACCTTTATACCTGCTGATGAGCGAATATTTGTTAAAGATAGACAGCAATACCATTTCATCAGCTGGACTAAGGTACACCTGATTGAATCAATGGATAATTACGCTAGGCTTTATTTTGAGGATAAAAATGTATTCCTGAAAAGTTCCTTGAATTTACTGGAGCAAAAGCTTGACGAAGCTGTTTTTTTCAGGATAAACCGGGCACAGATCATCAACCTTAAATACATTGAAAAAATAATACCCGCTACGGATGGAAGGTTAAAAATCCTGCTGAAAACGAAGGACTCAGTTGAAGCATCCGAGCGACAATCGGTAAAGCTGAAAAAGCTAATGAAGATATAAATCACCATTAACATTAATTAAAAAAATCATGAACAGAAAACTCTGCATGGCATTGCTATGCCTTATTATAACTACTTTTTGCAAGGCGCAACAGGTCTATTTCCCGAAGGCGGATGTGGCTGATAGTACTGCTATTGCTAAACAAATGTCGGTTTTGGCTAATGAAACCATCGTTAAATACAAACCATCAGGCGATAAAAAGGAATACCTGGATAACCTTTTCAAGCTTCAAATAATTGCAGGTAAGTATAATGATGCTATTGCGACTATTACCACCTCGCGTAATATCGCCAAAGCAGAGAGTCAGCAATTTCCCGATCTGCTTTTCGCACAATATGAATTGTTTGCAAAAGCAAAAGTGGCCGCACAATCATCAACTCTTAGTTTTAACAGCGCATTCAGTAATCTCTTTAACAACTTATTTAAACGCCTTGATGATAAAAGCGCCCTGTATATTTCTACCGCTTTTACTACCCGAAACGGCATTGATGAGCTAAAAAACGACTTCAATAAACAATATTCAGCAGCCAGGCAGAAAGACAGCCTAACTATTCAGGATGCGATTGCGCTTTGTACAAGCTATAATTTCAAGTATGTTTTTGAAAATATTGAACCTGTTGCCAAAATATTATTAAATGAGGACGACAACAGACGGTATATCATTCAAACAAATGTTTTCATCAAAACAAGCGATGGAGCCACACTTTCCGCAGTTATGGTGCGGAAAAAGGGACTCGACACCCCACAGCCAACGGCATTAATGTTTTTCATCTATTCAAACCTGAGTCGAAGCCTTTACGAAGCCAAATATTCAGCTTCACATGGCTACGTTGGCATAGTTGCCGATACAAGGGGCAAACGCCTCAGCCCCGATGCTATTGAGCCTTATGAGCATGAAAACAGGGACGTAAATACGGTGATAGACTGGATAAGCAAGCAACCCTGGAGCAATGGTAAAGTGGGCATGTATGGCGGCAGTTATTCCGGCTATGCACAATGGGCAGCAACAAAGCACATGAACAAGGCGCTTAAAACTATAGTACCTTATGTAGCCGCTATCCCCGGTCAGGGATTACCAATGGAGAATAATATCTTCCTGAATGTTAATTACCAGTGGGCATTTTATGTAACCAACAATAAATATGTAGATGACGTTGTAAATAACGATAACCAGCGCTGGCAAAACCTGCGCAATAAATGGTACGAAAGCGGTGCAGCTTATAATAAAATTGACAGCATAGACGATACTCCAAACCCATGGCTGCAAAAATGGATCAAACACCCATCCTACGATAAATACTGGCAGGATATGGTGCCTTACAAAACAGACTTCGCCAAAATAAATATCCCGGTGTTAACTAT